>Ga0208161_1000777_pt1 | contig 17682 bp, 17 predicted proteins | sample CB_VirMetaG_3_FD_184538 | JGI IMG/M metagenome (GOLD analysis project Ga0208161, IMG submission 184538) | Freshwater to marine saline gradient viral communities from Chesapeake Bay - CB_1508_1S Viral MetaG (SPAdes) (version 4) | ecosystem: Environmental > Aquatic > Marine > Coastal | place: USA...
AATACCCTTACCAATATTGGTAACGCTGCCAAGGCTAAGAGTTAGAGCAGAACTGTCTATGTTAGCAGTCAAGTGCGTGGTGCGATCTTGACGCATTGTATAGCCGTTAAGATTTAGTAGAACTTCATCTACTAGATTGGCAAGGGTTGATGTCATTAGGAAGATATCCTTCTAAGAGCTTCGGGTGCAGCAAGACCGCTAGTTCCTGCTAACACATTACAAATACCTTGGATGTCAAGGAAAGTTTTAGGATCTGTTTTGCCAGCTTTGCGGTTAAGCGCACCCTGGACATCTAGACCAGTTGTGGTTGCCCATTGGTTAGCGGCTAGATTATCTGCTACAACATTGAGCGGAGTTCTATAGGTACCACCATTAGCAAGCCGATTCAACTCAGCAGTGAATGGTGATCCTGTATTTCCAACTGCCATTATCTAGCCTTTCTACTTACTGCTGCGTTATCTATTAAATTTGGATATGGTCTACCAGCAGCTTTGGCACGACGTTTCGCAGCAGCCTTCTGAGAGGCAGTTAGTTTCTTAGAACGTGTCTTAGGATTCTTCTTATCCCAGAAGGCTTTGCGTTTTTTCATTATGACTTAAAGTATCCTGGACCCGAAACTTTACCTTTTACAATTGGGCCTCGCGCTTTAAGCGCAGGAAGAATTCCTTCTTTTCTCCAGTTTACTTTCTTTGGCTTTGAAGCTGCCTTCTTAGTAGCAGCTTTCTTAGCTGGAGCTGCTTTACGTAGGCTTGGCTTCTGAATACGCTTATCAGCACGCTGACCTTGCGCTGCTGTAAGACGACGTGCTCCGTACATGCGCTTTACGCCTTCTACGAAGTCACCTGGAGTACTTGGACGAGCAGCCTTCTTAAGTGCTGCTTGCATTCCCATACCCTTGATTTTGTCGATTGTTCCTTGGGAAACCTTTATCCTCGCTTGAGGCGCTGGCTTCCTTGGTCCTCTTTTAATTGATGGCATTTTACCACTTCACCTTATCTGCCCAATATGCGGCACTCATTTTTCCTTTAGCGATGTTGCGCCTATGGCGAGCTTTAAAACTCTTGCGCTTCATCTTCATACGACGGGTTTCACCCGCTTTTGGCTTGCCAGCGGTGGAGGCACCTTGCTCGCCAAATCTAATTGTTTTTACCTGGCTACCTTGTTTGGCAACCACGATGTGTGATTTCTTAGGATGGTTGGGAGTACGCTTTGGCTTGTTGTAGCCAGAGACTCCTGCACGCGCTAAGCGTGAATCTCTAGTCTTTCTTTTTGCCATACTCGCCATACTTTCCAAGAACTGCTCTTACTGTGCCGTTCTTATTGAGCCGTACAACCATCCCGTCCTTTATCTGGACTGCATTGAATCCAAAATGACGCTTGTACTTTCCTGAGGACACTATATTGTGCCTTTGCCAAACTTAAATCCTGGAATCTTTGTAGGGTCCATTTCGCGGCCATTAATTTTAGTGTTTGGTTTGTACTTCTTGGTTTTTTTGGGTGCACGGTCACGAGCAGATGTACGACTTCTCTCTGCTTTTCCTGATAAAGTTTGAGCACCAAATTTTTCTAAAAGATATTTAATTTGACGATTTGCAGCACGATTATTTGGAAATCTTTTTTTCAAGTATGCAATTTCTCTATCTGCTGCTTTATTGCCAGTGACATATTTTATTCTTTTAGCCATTAGTATGCCTTACCCTTTATCATTCTTTTGTTGGTTTTCTTTGCGTACTTTTTAGCAGCAGCCTTACCTTTTGCAGTGTAAGGGAACTTCTTCTTTCCGACCTTTGGCATTAGATTAACCCTCCTGTTGAGTCGTCCGCTTTAAATGCTTTCCCTGCTCTATTACTTACCTCAACCGCAACCTTTATGTCTCTCATTCGAGTTGATGCTGGTTGAATTCCTTGTGCTCTGGCATCCCTGTATGCCTGTAGTTCCGCATCCCACTTCTTAGTGGACATAGGAACTCGCGTTGACGCTTCCCCTGCGTTCAGGTTTATACCTAGGATTTTGCATCCGAAGCAATCCTCAACATCTTCCGGGTGTGTCTGTCGATGTAACATTGTTCCCCTACTCAGTTTCTACTGTATACCCCGCTGCTTCTAGCGCTGCCTTTTCTGTAGCTGATACCTCATAACGGTGCCCACCCAAGTAATAAAGGTCAGCATTAGCCAAATCTTCAGCATACGGATAACGTTCTTGACGATAAACACCGCTCTCCTTTATGACAGTAATGCCACGTGGTAACTTGTACCTGTAGTGCAAAACATTGTCACCAGCAGGACCTTCTTCAACAGTTGGTGGTGTGAAGTAAAATGGCATTAAGTTCTCCTTTAGTGAACTCACCATCAGGCAGGGTTTCCCCTGCCCGACAGTCAATCAACTAACTAGGCGTTAGGACGGACAGACGATGCTGTCTCTACGCGCCATAGTGATTCGCCACGGTAGCGGTTCCAGCCAAGTACGCCGTACCATCCGATTGGACGGAGACGCATCAACTTGTCTGTAACAGGACCGATGACTGTGTGTGGCTCTTCTGCCACAGCTTCTGCAAGTGCTTGCTGACCCATGATAAAGGTCGAGTAAACACGGACCTGGGTTCCACCGGAACCAGAACCTGCCTGTGAGTTAGGTAGGCGTGGAGACTCAACGAAAGCAACGCCTTCGTAGGTTCCGAGCTCACCTGCGTAGATACCAGCGGTATCAACGTACTCGTGTGGCTGACGCCATCCAGCAGTTCCTGTTTCTGCACGAAGATCGTGTGAAACTTCTGGGTGGATAAAGGACGCATATAGCGATCCACGGCGTGGCACAACGTTTGCTGCGCGTAGCTTGGCTACTGCGTAGCGGATATCACGTGACTTGATTGTATCAGACGCGGTGATAGTTGTGATTGCTGCAGAGGTGGAAAGTGCTCCAGCGGACTCGCGGATTACTTGTGAACCACCATTTAGAACGTCACGTACAACAGTATCGAGCGAGTCGTTCATGTTGAATGCGACAATGTTCGCAAGAGCTGGCTCTACATCAGCGAGTGAGAAGAGATCCAACTTGCGGGTTGAAATGATTGAGTTACCGTACTCATTGAGAGTAACTGTGACCGTGCTGGTTGCAGGTACTGCAACTGCATCTGGATCGACAGTTTCTGTCAATGGTGAGGTAGCTACTGCGAGGTCATTGTAAAGTTGGAACAATACAGATGAACCTGCGTGTGATTGCATCGCTGGCTTCTTGTCGGCTACAGCGCGGAACGATGGTACAGAACGAAGAGCGAACTCAACGAGCTTATCGTACGCCTGTGTGACAAGGTTAGCACCAACGACAGAACCTGCTTGCCCTGCGGGCAGCGCAGCTGCTGTAAATAGATTGGCCATTTAGCCTAACCTTTCAGATAGATGTGGCTACGATTGTGAACCGTAGATAAGTTTGAGGATTTCATCCTCGGATCCAGCATTTGCAATTCGCATAGCTATATCTTCGGACTTATCGGGGGATAAAGCTCCGTGAGTAACAGAGTCCATTTGTCGCAAAGCTGCGACATCCTGCTGATCTACCTCAGCCTTTTCCGAAAGTTCAATACCGAATACATCGGCATTACTCTCGAGCCAGGTTGCGATGGCTTCTTCAGAAGCCTCAAGTTCAGAAGGAACGAATGCTGCTACCTTCGGATTTACACCACGGGATGCAAATACATCCTTTAAAATCCGCTCTCTTTGGGACTTACTCAATTCGCCTAGTGAGGCTTCGAGTTCTTTATTACGCTTCTGCTCAGACTTAAGTGCCTTACGAAGCTTCTTTACAAGATCCGTGTCAGAGGCATACGATTCTAGATCGTCGTCCTCTTCTTCGTCATCCCAGTAGTTATCGCGGTTGTTGCTCATTGCAACGTCTCCCATCATTAGTAGTTGTCATACGCCTCAATGTCAGTTGGGGAGCTAACATTGGCTCGTACTATCGGTCTGTACACCGCACGGGGCCGATCGATCCGTGTCGGGATTCTGTTATAGTATTCCGAGCGTTGTGCCGCGGAGTGTTGTGCCAGTCAAGCCAGACTGACCTCTAAAGGCTGATATCTCCTGCTCAGCGAGCTTCTTACGGCGTCTGGAGGCCATACCAAGGAACTGCTCAGCCTCTAGCTCAGTTTGGATCTGAGAGGCCTTTGCAGCGCCTTCTGTGAGGTTTCTCTCGTAGATGCCTGAAAGCTTTTCTGTAGGACGTAGTTGCTCTGCGATATTCTCATATCCAGTTCCAGCAGCCTGAGTTATCTGAGCCTCTGAGTAACCTAGAGCCGACAGACGTGCTGCCTGCTGCTTAGCAAAATCAGAATCCATCTCTATGCCAGTTTCCTGACCGGCACGGCGGATAGCCTCTGTGGAGAACACCGCAGTCTTACGACGGCTCTCAAGTTCTAGAGTCCCAATTTCTGGGTCTAGGAAGAAGTCAGTCAAGTCTGATGACGCGTTGATAAAACCTAGTTGCATCAGAGACTTAACATAGAAAGGATCTGCTGTAATAGCACGTAGGCGAGCAGCATTAGCGCGCTCATCTAGTTCTGCTACTGATACTTCATTCTGTAGATACTTTTGAATCGAACCATCTACACCCTCAGTAGTAAATTTAGGGCTAAGATTATAGCGAGAAGCAACCTGCTTGTACCCAAGAACTGTAGGAACCAAATCTTTTGGTAGTAGTTTCTTTGTTAACTTTTCGTTATAGATACCAAAGTCACGGTAGTATGGAGATTCGTACTCGGTATTATCTTTAGCCTTGTAAGTCTTGAGATAAAGATATTGATCTACCACATCGTTAATCTCATTAGGAGATGATGCGAACTTACCATCCTTGATGATAGCCCTAAAGTAGTTAACGCTATCTTCGACAGTTTTGTTTGGTAAGCCAGCAGCAAGAAGTTTAGCTTTTAGGATTAACCAAAGATTCTCAAATCGATCTGGTTTCGGTTCTTCTTCTGGATCTGGATCTGGATCTGGTTCTGTTACTGGTGGAAAATCTACTCCACCATCATCAAAGTTAGGACCGCTGTCGTAGTAGGTGGTAGGAGGAGGAGTTGTATCGCCACCAGGAGGTGGAGTTACATCGCTACCAGGAGGTGGCGTTACTTCTCCACCAGGAGGAGGAGTTAAATCTGGAATCTCAATTTTTGGTGGTATAGGAGTTGGCTCTGGAGTAACTTCGCTTGGCGGGGGTGTAACTATATCTCCACCGCTAGCTGCTGCAGCAGTAGCCGCGCCTGCCTTAACCGTACTGAGACCTCGTAAAGTTTTAATACGAAGAGCCTCATCTGCTTCGGCTTTCTTAGCTAAAGCAATAGCATCATCAACTTCTTTTTTAGTTGGAGCCTTAGTTTTAGTTGGAGTCTTAGCTGGAGCTTGAGGTTCTTCTTTTTTAACAGGAGTCTTAACTGTAGACTTAGGAAGATTACTAGGGCCAGGAGCTTCCTCCGCTCTTGGCTTTTGTGTAACCTTGATACCGGATTCAGTTTTAGCTGTGGTAACCTTGTTTTCTACAGCCTTGGTAATTTTAGCTACGGTTGAATTCTTAGCAGTACTTGCACCTAAATCTACGGCTTCTTGTACTTTAGTCTGATGTTGTTTTTGTAGTTTATCTAAAGTCTTTGCTTCAGACTTTGTTATAGGACCTTTTTCTACTATGGCATCGATTTTCTTTTCGATTGCCTTAGCATCCTTAATTTTTTCGCTTGCCTTGACAGCCTTAGGTACGGTTTCAACAACTTTAGCAACAGTCTGTGCTGTACGTATAGTTCTTCCGGCAACGGCAGTAGCGGCTATACCAATGGCATTACCAATAATTTCGATAGCATCAAAAGCATCAAAACGATCTTTAGGGGCTGGTTGTACCATTTTATCCGAGTCCTAACTTTGCGATAAGGGTATCGCCAATGGAGCTGAATGTTGAGTAAGCATCAGGGCTATTGTCCCAATCATTACTGCCACGCATAATCTCTAGGGACTCTAAATCGGTAGCAGTACGGAAGTTGCCCTTTTCATCTTTATAGTTAAGCATTTGCTTGATAACTTTATCGTTAGCTGTGTATTTCTTGCCAGTCATTCTTTCAGCGATAGAGATATAAGGCTTTGCAATATCACTTAGATTTTCGCCCTCAGCAAGAAGATCTGCTACACCAGGATTCAACTTGGCCGCCATATTACGAACCTTTTGAGTAGCCTCTGTAAGCTTCTGCTTAGATACTTCAGTATCGCCGGTTCCAATAATCTTCTTGACTATGGAAGCCATAGACTCAAACTCTGGTTCTGGTAGATTGTTATCCTTATAAACGTTACGGATTTCATCAAGCAACACTTTAGCTGCTCCACCAACTTCTTCTGTAATGGGTACGCCCATCTTCATAAGTTGTCTAGCAAGGAAATTATTTTGTTCTTCTGCGGTGAATCCTCTACCACTTGTGGTAGTAGTACTTTTCCCGGTCGTGCCCTTGCCGGTTGTGGTTGTAGTGCCAGCAGTTGTGACCGTGGCAGCTTCTTTCTTAGCCTGCTCATTGAACTTGTTCATAAAGTTCGTAATCTGCTTAGCGGATGGGTACTTGCCGTATGCTAGGTAGTAGCCTTTTGAGAACTCTGTCTTAGCATCAGTCTTATCAATCAGGTTGATGGCAGTACTGATACTCTTACTGAACTTAGTCTTAGTAAGTCCACCTTGCTTCTGTATATCCTCAAGGTAGGTAAAGTATTCAATACCGTTGATGCGTGATTCAACTACGGCTTCACGGAATGCTTGCGTATCTTCATAGCTAAAAGCACCTAAAGGACTAGTACCTTTTGACTTGCCAGAAGCGCGAAGTAGAGCCTGTAAATAGTTCAGGTTATTGCCAAATCCATCAGAACGTTGCTGGTTACGTAATCTATCAAGTTCTGCTGCTGCGATATTGCTGAAGGCAACAGGATCTGCAGTTGCTAGTGTTCTTGTATAGAATGAACCTTCTGCTCTAATTCTAGCAGCTAATTGAGCTGCCGCTGCTGCGTTAGCGTTAGCTGAAGCACCCAGGCCAGCATACGCGCTGGATTCACGGATTTGACGCTCACGCATCTGGTTATAGGTTTCTACCACGTCAGTCCTTTGCCTTCATAGTACCTGAGAATACACGATAAAACATTGGCGCAAATGCTGGGTTATCCAACATCAAACTATCAGCAAGCTCTTGAAGCTGTGCTCTCATTTGACTTGCATACCAATGTGAACTACCTAAATCTGGCTCTGGTGTAATACGAGTTTGCTTTAGTAGTTCAATAGCATTTGAGTAAGCTTCATAAAACTGTTTAGTTTCTTGATAAATTGGAGACATCTCAAATGCTGGTTCTTGTAAAGCTTTAGCTACATTAGCTATGCGCTCTTGATCCGTTCCTACATTTACAATAGATGCTGGAGCAGATCCACCAAATCTCTTATTTAGCCTATCTACTTCTTGGGCATACCAAACGTCTGAGTAACCCATAGTTGCTTGCATCTCAGAGATCTGAGACTTGGCCATCTTATAGACTAACTCTTCGGCAGCAGAAGCAATCTCTTCAGTTGTGAGAGCCTCACGACGTCCTGATAGTCTCTGCCAAGCGTAGTATGCTGTAGCGCCTTCTCCACCAGGGAAGAAGAATGGAACAATATCGCCATTTTTTGTAGCATACTTATCAGCCATATCTGGATTCATATTCAAGAATGTCCAGGCATCTTTAGTACCAGTAACAGTACGTGTAGATCCACCTAGGATAGCAAGCAAGTTTTTCTCGCCAAACTCAGTGGAGAACTCATGAACTGCTGCAAAGTAATCACCAGGATGTTTGCGGCTAATCTGATCCCATGCGTTATAGAGCATAGTCATGCTAGCAAAATCAACCTTCTTGTCATTAGGAATCTTAGCAAAGACTTCCTGAGAAGGTGTTGCTGGCGCGATGCTTTGGAATAGTGCTGTTAGAAGCCCTACTCCACGAGACATAGATTCAGCATCTTTAAATAACTGATTACGAGCCGCATCATCGGCAAGGGGGTTATCTCCATACTCACCAGTAGAAGCTAAGTACGATGCCCAATCTTTTACGCCACGTTCGACTGTTTTTTGATCACCTATCCAATATAAGAATGTTTTACTCAGCCAAGATGGTAATAAAGATTCAATCGGTTTATCTGTAACACCAAATGGTATTACTATTCCACGAAGTGTATCCCATACAGGTCCGAATGCTGCAGACTTACCGCTTGCTTGATACAAGAACTGTCCAGCAGGTCCAATTCCTGGAACTCCAGGATTTACGTTACCAAATGCAAGGTTAAGTGATTGTACTGGGGCAGTAAGCTGTAAAGCTTCGGTAGAATCTAGATTCTTACCTACAAGGCCACCAATGAAGCTTCCGGCAATTGGATAGCGAAAACGCTTCTCACCGAACTCATCTTCGTAAATAAAGCCCTGTCCCTCATCGTACTTAACCCCTGTGATATCGTAGATAGCACTAGATCCCTCTTGAGTTGCAGCATTGAAAGCACGACCCAGTTTATAGAAATTAACTGGATTTTCTACAAATAATTTACCCCATACGCGCATAGTGTTTAACTGTGCTTGTACGAAAGGAAATATTAAACGCATAGCCTGAGCAGACTGAAGCTGCTTGGAAGCATCGTAGAATAAATCACGAGTATACTTAGCTCCGGCCTTAGAGGCCATAGAGTTAAGTTGCTGCAGGGTTAGACCGGCTTCATCTACATACTTGCCAGTACTACGCTTTTTGAGTTCACGTTCAATAATACGGATAGTTTGATGCTTACGTCCAACCGGACGCTTGCCACCTATTTTGATTGGTGCTAAGGTATCGAGTGAACTCTTGTAAAGTTTCTTTAGGTCTTTAGTGTCAAGCATTGTAGCATAACGACCTACGTGATCCCAATAAGCCATACGGAATTCAGGACCAAAGTTAGCAAGATTTTCAAATTTAGTGCTTAATTGGAAGAACCAATCTACACCTTTAGCCCACATCTTAGGTTCTCTATCCGCAAAACGCTTTTTAGTCCCAATCAAAGCAGTCGCTTCTGGCATATCTTCGCGGCGAAAGAATGATGATAGAGATGATTTAAAAGCTGTCTCCGCATCGGACATTTCTTCAGCAGCTCTTTGCTTGCTATATTTTGGAATAGCTATATCAAAAGTTTTATTACCTTGGGTTACAGTAACTTTACCATTAGCAAGAATATCTCTGATGTACTCAGCCTTTGGCCCCTTACCACTAATAGACATAATAGCATACTCAAGAGAAGCGGTATCGTCCTTACTAAACAAGTAACTTCTAACATTCTCTATATTAATATTATCTTTAGAGAAAGGCTTAGAAGAATCTTTTAAGATAATAAGATCAAAGTCAGATACCCTACGTCCACCAAGATCTCGGCTAATGCGAGATCCATTATGAACCTGCTTTAGGATCTCTAGACCTTTCTTGTTTTCGGTAAGATACTTAAGAAGATCATCTTGCAACTCAGGAGTTCTAGCTCTAGCCACAAGTGGGATCAAATCATCTGTATAGAAGCGGATTAGAGTTGTAGCAAGTCCCTTATAGTATGATTCGTGGGTGCTATCAATTACTTCGTATATCTTGCCAACGAAGGCAGTACGTGGATCTCCAGAAGATAGACTTCTGCTTATCATTGTGAAGTAATCTTCAATGGCATCAGTAAATTTAGCATCCATAGCTTCATCTTTGAAGTTGGTTCCAAAGAGATCATTCTGGTATTTACCAATACGAGCAGCTAATTGCTGCATCTTTGTACCTTTAGGATTAGCCATAGCCATAGCCATGTATCCAATAGGGTGATTAAAGATACTCTCATGACCAGCAAAGAACTGACGGAACTGCATCTCGCCAACGTTACGTAGTATGTAAGACACACGGAATGCTAGCTGTGCTGTTCTCCAGTAGTCACCTATATCATTAGCAAATACGCCAATTGCTTTGGCTTTACCAAATACAGCTGTATTTTTATTGTATTTATTGATAGCTTCTACAATAGGACGAGTATCAAGAAGTTGAATTGCATCGTCCATAAACTGATGAGGATAGTTAGCGCCAGTCATTGGTAATTGCACACCATCACTAAGCATAAGAGTAGGATTACTACCATCTGCTAGTTTAGCTACATTGTACCTTTGAATAATGGCTTTATCTTTACCGGCCACTTTAAGTGCGGCCTCAAGAGCTTTGGCTAAATCAGGATCCCCTTTGCCATAGCGAGTTACTAAAGCTTCTTGAACATCTTTCATCCCGTCCATAATGATTCTAGAACGAGCAGTATAATCTTGTTCACGAATTACTTTATTGATTAAATTATCAACTAAGTCTTGAGGAACTTTTGCTGTAGTAAACCAGTCATTTAATCCGCGAGTCAAACGATCTAAATCGCCTAAAGGAAGGATAGTAGAGCGTACGTATACGTCACTTAAAGCTTTTTGTGCTTTTTCCATGAAGGCTACAGCCTTAAGATTCACAGGCTCAGCAAGCTTTACTAAAGGATTCTTGCTATTCAAAGCAAGTTCTGTACGCAGCAACAAGCCACGAGCGAGTTGTGGATCTGTTTCAGGAGATGCTAGGTGGCGTAACATTACGCGAATAACATCTTCAACTGTGCCAGCCTGAGCTAATTCATCAGCAATTTCAATATCCAACTTGCGTCCGAATAGACGATCAATACGCATGGTATTGGTTTCTTTAGCTACAATCTCAGCAACAGCTAAGAATCTCTTGCCAAAAAGATACTTCATAGCCTTAGTGGCATCTTTGCTTAGACCGCCACCAAAAGAATCTACTAACCCAATCTCAGAACGGATTAATTCTTTAGCATAACGGGTCTCATCTATGACTGTATCAAGATCCAATACTTTAGAAATTCCAATATTATCTGGATCATTTAGCATCAACCGCATTAGGTCTGGATCTTTTGCTACTAATTCACGTAGCTTTTCGGCATCGTTAATGCTGTTATTTATCTGATCTAAACCACGTTGTGCGTCATCTAAAGCCTTTTGGCTATCTAAAAGTACCTTGTCGGCTCTCTCAATTACGCTTCCTACCTTAAGCATAGCGGCAGGTGCATTCTCTGCAGACTCTGCTAGTACTTCGCTTACGCGTACTTTACGAGCAGCCAATAAATCATAGTTAGTAATAGCAAAACCACCATTACCACCAAAGATAGCTCTGACATTAGCAAAGCCATCGGCTTTCCAAACGTTCTCAATTTGATCGGTAAGCAATTGAACCGCTTGTGGGTTCTTTGAGGCTGCTATTCTGCCGATTAAAACTCCTAGACCTTCAGGTTGCCCTGTGCCTAGTAGCCCATCTACAGTCTTTAACAATTCATCTGCGTTATCAGCAAGACCCTTGAATGCTAAACGTGTATCTTTAGGTAGATTGCCATCAATTGCAGAGTTTCTAATAAAGTTAATTAGCTCAGTACGGCGCTTGATTTCTTCCGTAACGGCCTTCTTGCTAGCTGTAGCAAAGTCAGCAGATAAATCAACAAGATTAGCAATCTTATCGCCAGCAAGTTGCGCTACGAATTCTTCGTTACCACGAGCAGCATAAGCAAGAGCTCCGGCTTCTGGTAACTCATCTAAGTAAATAGCAGCAGGAAAGGCCTTACCCGTATTCATGAAGTCAGCAGATAGTTTGCCAAGTGTATCGACAACTTCTTGCTGTTTTCCGGTGTTCATAGATTCAAATATGAACTGTCCGACTCTCTGATCATCTAAAGGAATACCTTCAGGACCAGCTATGTTGGCGCGATTCCTGCGATCGGCAGCAAAACGTTTAGCAGCAACTGTGTAATCTGCTGTTACTCTAGCCTGTTGAGCCTTCTGATAGTCAGACTCAGCCTTCATATAAGTGTTCTCGGCTTGGCGAGAAATTTGTTTTTCAGCTTTTGTACGTTCTTTTAAAAGTTTCTTTTCTTCTTTGGTAAGACGTGTTGCTTCTTTCAGGCGATTAGCTTCTTTTTCAAGCTCACGAGCAGCAGCCGCTTTACCAGCTTTGAGTTCCTTACCAGCACGTCCAATTTTAGTAATAGCACCTGGTCCAAGCCAGATAGTAGGATCTAGTGCTATGTTAAGAGTAGCATCAATAATGCCAGACATGACTTTGTACTGTGTACTGTTTGGATCTGAGCCAACAGTTTTAAGAGCAGCCCTACCGAGGGTAAATGATTTACCGTTGATTAAGCCGTATGTGCCCATAGCTTTAGCTTGAGCCTTTTGAACTTTAGAATCTGCCCCAATAAAGAATCCAGAACCAGTTTTTACATTAGTTGGATTAGCAAGGAATGAACGAGTTAGTTGCCCTAACTGTGTTTCCTCAGCAAATAGACCAAGAGGAGAGATATCTTCTGCAAATTCAGAAAAACTTGGCTTCTTTTCTTGCGAAGCAAGAGCGTAAGCATTACGACCTACGTTAGTTACATACTCGTAAGGTGCGCGAAGTAGCGCAAACGCTGTACGGCTTGTACCTTTTAGACCACTGTAGGCTACATCTAGTACATCTTGTAGTAAATTCTTATCATTATCAATAGCAGACTTGATATTCTTAGTATTGAGCAAGTCTTGCTTTAGTTGCGCCAACCCATCTGCTGATGCAAGTTTATCAACTCCAGGTGTATTTGGCTTTAGACCGAGTTTTACTGCGGTCATGATAAAGTCTTTACTCTGGTTAGGATATTTATTTATCCAGTTATTAAAGTTTTCGTACTGGGTAGGGCTAAGTTGAGCCATCTCAGTACTAATAACTCGGTCAAGTTGAGTCTGAACATTATCAAAAATGCCAGTAACTTTAACCTTACTGTTTTTCGCGGGATTCCACGCGTCAAGTGGTGAAGCCACTAGCGACCTTCTTCTTCAAACGCTTCCACGATTCGGCGCATTTGCGGTGTTGGGTTAGCCATGTACATCGCTCTAGCAAATGCTGCGATTTGATCAGGAGCATCAATAGGAGTCATGAGAACTTCTGGACCAGCACCATCACTTGTGCCACCAGCTCCAGTAGAAGTTAGTTCTCCTGGGCGTCTTGTTCCTTCAAATGCTCCTACTGTGGGTATACTACGTCCCGTAGTTAGAGAACTATCTGCACTAACAGCAGAAGCTGTAGTTGCCATACCAGCTGCTCCAGCAATCTGACTTAATTCAGCGCGTTCTCCACGTGGTCCACCAACAGATTCTTGGATCTTAGCTTCACGCTGTACGCGTTGAGCTCTGTCAAGATCGGTACGGCGAGCACCTTTGCCTACGCCTGATACTCTCATACCCTCTGCCATTTAAGATCCTATTCTTCGTACTTATCAAAATACATTTTCTCATCGAGTGCTTGCTGTAACATGCCTCGATATTTCCATGGAGAACTAACTCCATCACTCCATCCAAAGAGTGTGTATCCCTCCTGTGGTGTCATCCATTCAGTAACGATGAACCATCCAGTAGGAACGTATCCTGTTAATTCTTTTCGCTCTACAAGTTTCGATAAGAAATCATTTATCGGTTGTGCGAATTCGTCCCCTTGCATTTATCAACCACCTAACCCCGCTAAGATACTTGCTAGGTCTGGAGCTGATTGAGGGGTTCCAGCGGAGGCTTGTCCAGGAGTGGCTGGGGACGGGGGAGCCTGCTCAACTGGGGCCTGTTGACCCGCCGGAACCATCTGTTCCTGCTCTGGTGCTTGTGGGGGTGTGAATACCGCCAGAGCAGCAGCTTCAATGCTGTCCCCTTTACGCCTACGTTCAATAACGTCGGCAATCTTTTGTATAATCTGTGAAGGATCTTGTCCTTGCGCAGCCATCGCAGGAATTGCTTGAGCGCTTGCTGTAATAGCAGCTGTTAAGTTATCACGCATCTTTTCAATCTCAATGCGTTCTGCTTCCTGTGTAACGTTAAGACTCCAGTTCAATTCACGACGAACGAAGTCTTTAGATACTAGATCTGCTCCCAATGCTTGAAGTGAGAAAATCAGAGCGCGCGATGGGTCAAGACCAGCCATCAAGCCGTAGCGAACCTCAATAGTGGTATCGCCTTTAATATCCTTGCTTGGCATGTACTTTAACTCGTACGGAGTACCCTGTGCTACACCTCTGACACTCTTCTCTTCATTGAAGAGCATTTCATCCATCTCGAAGCATAGGGCGATGATTTCCTCGAATGTCTCAGCAAGGATGATTTGACCAGCCTTGATTTGAGAATCGAACGCTCCGAGAAGTGCCTGGACACCTTGACCAGTAATGATACTGGCGTCAATGTTCCCAGTTCTACCTTCAGGATAACGAGAGCCAAGTCTAAGTTCAGACTGTAATGCTGCTTGCTCCTGAAATGCTGCTGCTGGTACGTCCAAACGAACTCTGCCAACACCTTGTGGTTGAGATGTTTGGATAACTGCATCTGGTCCCATAGGCATATCCATCACGTCGTTTGGAACAACGAGTGGAGCCTGGATTGACTTTTCTGCAGCTTCCATAGCTAAGTTAGCAAAGCGTGCACGAGCTAACTGGACGTACAAGACATCATCAAATTGTCCACGAGCTTCATCGTCAATACCAGGACGACGAGCAATTCGTACAGTCATCTTACCCGTTAAGTTACGAGCATAGTTCAAAACTAAATTTCCACGGCTAGGTACAAACAGAACAGTTACGTTCTTGTCTGTATAGCGGATCATCTCTATAAGAGCATTAGTATTTTGGTTATATCCGAGTTTACCCAGAAGCTCCCCCGTGTGCTCTGGGTACTCGTTAGCCAATTCGCCAATTGTTTTCATGTATCGTTTGGCGTACGCCACGCAGCGTCCGAAGCGGTCAAATTCTGGGTAAGCTCCCATTGGATCTTCGACGCGAATGCGTGGCAAATTTGTTTCAAAGTCTGGTTCTACATGGATAGGCAAGAAGCCGTATGTAAAGTACCAGTCAGCACCCCAGTACATTTGTGACTGTAGGCGAGAAGTATAAACATAGTTGTTAGCAATCATTGATCGCTTATCAGCAAAAGCTCTAGCACGATCAGAAGTTGAGTTACTTGTAGAGCAGTTGAAAGAAGGAAGTGGAGCTAGTACCTCAGCTAAATCACGTGCCGCAACATCGACAAAGTTCGCAACCATGGCACTTGACATGCCCTCTGGAAATAGGTCAGGGAATACCTCGACCATACGACCTTTACGCACAGCAAGAATATCAGCCATACGAGAATCGCGTTCACGATTCCGTTCTTTCATATTCTCGACGCGCCGTGCGATCGAATCGATATCTAACATCATTATCCTATTCGTAGTGAGACGAGTACTCGTTTAGGTTTACCGAGTAGCGATTCTCCATCTGCCTTGGGGTAACCCATTTGTTTCTTAGGTGAGTCTGGTTTATACGCGAGTTCTGAATTACTTCTCTTGCTCGCAGTTCACAGAACCAGAGAGCCATCACGCAGTCTGTAGGACCACGAGTGTCTGCTTTCCAGGTTATGAGTTGTTGGATCAAAGACTTAACGCCTTCAGATCCATCTTGGCTAGGTAGCTCTATTAGGTTATCGTCTTGGTGAGTATTGTTACGTACTGTACCAAACAAGCCTGACATAGCTGCCACGCCGAAAGAAGCGTCCCACTTATTCTTACCAGTAAACTGGCTAGAAAACTTCACGCCATGAGAGGCGAGATACGATCTGAGGTCGTCATCTAAAGCGTAATGCTTCTGATGAGCGTTGATCTCGATGCGTAATTCTTGAGGTTGGTACTTGTCAACCCATGCTTCGATGAGTTGCTGTACCTTCTGAGGGGTGGGATCCTTCATGTTCTCGACATCAAGTATCCAGCGCTCGCGTGTGGTACGATCTACAGTCATTATTACAGCTGCAGTATTACCAGTCATAGCAGGGTCTAGCCCCATAATGGTATACCAGTTACCAGGTTCGCTAGGGTGACCAGGAACTCCTGGCTTTAGAGGACCCCTTTTGCGCATCCGGTTGATTGAACCTTGAACCGCGACAGGCGGAAATACCGAATCCTCTTGGACATCTTGTTGTTGGTAGACAAGAGCCCAAGCAGAAGGGCTGACCTCGCTACGTCTCCTAAATAATGCGGGCCCATCCCATTTAGGATATAGACCGTTTTCATCGGGAACGATGCCTTCATCAGAACCTTCCCACGGAATATGGGATTTGGGCCACAAGGTAACCCATTGTTCGGGATCTTCATAAAGCTCCAATACTGCTGGCATCGCAAAATAAGTAAACGGAGTCTTACCACCAACCCAATGCTCTGGGTTACGGATCTCCCGGTATAGATCGTTAGCCGCTATACGGGTTCCTACAATCAAAAGCTTTCCATTATCGCCAAGACGGGTTACAACATCTCGTTGTAGCCACAGAAGTTGCTTTTCCCACTCATGAGCATTCGAAGTGGTCACAACGTCGTCTAGGATAATCAGGTTAGAACGGGCACCTGTAATCTGACCACCAATACCCAGAGCCTGTACGGTTGGGTCTTTTTCGGTGGAGTCACGGCTGAGGTAGATCCTGTCAGCTTTCCAGGTGTCAGCATCCTCTTTCCAGCCACCAGTAGATCCATAGACGGCTTGCATCTTGGACCAGCGCTCATGGCTCAGGCGTTGCTTGATGGAGTAGAGATACTCCTTAGCACGCTCCTGGGTTTTAGAGACAATCGTAATCTTGACATTGGGATCCATGGCAATCCGGTAGACACAGTAGTTGACTGTGATGACGGTTGACTTGGCGTGCTCAGGTGGCACATTGATCAGAAGTCTTTTAGAGCTAGCAGGCTCATAAGTCATAGCTTGGTGGAGCCAGGAGGGTTCACGTCCCTCTAGTACATCGATCCAAGCACGATGGTGCTCAAAGATCGGGCTATCTAGGAACTCTTTAGAGAACTCCTCAAAGCCTATTTTGTACTTAGCATCCCCAGTAACTATACTCAGGGTTTTCTCACCTTCGGCCTTAGCTGCCTCAAGGTCTGCCATGAACCTGGAGTCTTTCCTCCAGTCCTTCATGACATCAGGTTTGCGATCAGCCTTCAGGATTGCGTCTTGAAGGGATAGTCCTTGCCTAACAAAGTCTAAAACTTTAGCCTTAGCTTGAGCTAGCTTGGCTACATTATGGTGTTCTTTGCCACCTTTGGCAGCCATATAAAACCTCCAATATATCCCCCCTTCGTTCGGCGCTCCCAAAGAGCGCCTCACTACCCCCCTTGCGAGGCAGGCAACAAGCCTGCCGAGCTGGTAAACTCGCTAGGGACGTCCGCTCGTTTACCCTACATATATACTAACCCGTTCAAATACCAAAACCGAACGCTGTGACTTTTATAAATTACATAAATACCCCTCTGATCTGCGGTTTTATGCCTAAATACTGGTAAAATATTTTTGGCGGATAGTGTAGTATTTAGCGCGCCAGCGCTATAACAACCGGGGTCGCGCCATGCGCGACACGTGTTGGCGGGGGTCTGGGGGCGTGCCCCCAGCGGGGTCTGGGGCAGAGCCCCAGCGCGATTTTTCGCGCATAAAAAGACCCCCACGCGGGGTTAGCGCGTAGGGGTCGGGTTTGTGTTGGGCGACTACTTGCCCGCGTTGAGTAGCGCCTCGAGTAGCGCGCGCACTTGGTCGGGGTCAATTCCCTTCGAGGTCGCG
>Ga0208161_1000779_pt1 | contig 17652 bp, 25 predicted proteins | sample CB_VirMetaG_3_FD_184538 | JGI IMG/M metagenome (GOLD analysis project Ga0208161, IMG submission 184538) | Freshwater to marine saline gradient viral communities from Chesapeake Bay - CB_1508_1S Viral MetaG (SPAdes) (version 4) | ecosystem: Environmental > Aquatic > Marine > Coastal | place: USA...
TAATACGATTAATAAAGGCATGGAATGCAATTGTGGTAAAATATGAAAAAGGATTATATTTGTTACCTTTACTGTCTACTGCATCAAGATCAAACTTTTTATTAAACAATGCTGTGAACATTTTAACCACAGCATCACCAACCATTTCATCTTTGTATGAATAATTGATAAAATTAGGAGCATAACTCAAACCATGAGCTATTTTTGTAATCATTTCGCCTAACTGGTCATCACAATTACCAGACTCATAATAACGTGCAATTGCTTCTTTAAATTCACGAGAGTTTACGTAATGTTCTTTACTCTTGGGTTTAATCTTTTGACCGTTTTTTGGTTTCTTAGCTTGCATTCTAATTAGATATTAGAATAAGGAACCCATATATCAACTATTCTCGTAAAAATCAACGATTTTTGTTTGAATATTTTCTTTTTGATATAACTCAATACGTTTTTCTGAGTGTTGTGTACTATATCTTAACTGATCAGCAATATCAATAATAACTAGTTTATTTTTGTTTTTGTGAAGACGTAACCCACGACCAATTGACTGTAGTATTTTAACCTTTGCTTTACCTCCTGAAGCAAAAATAATGTAATGAAGGTTATTAATACTAATACCAGTACTGAATATTTTACTAATAGCAATACAGATAACGTTATCATTGCTTTCAATAAGTCTTTTAATTTTATCACGTTCTTCAACATCAACATCTCCTTGAATAAAATAAACATCCTTGCTTTTATCTTCACTTAATACATTATATAACTCTTCACCATGTCTAATAAAGTCTACCAATATAAGAGTATTCTTTTTTACACCAGTAGATAACTTTTTAATAACTTTGTTCCTAAAAGAGTTAGTAAATAGGAACTCAAACTCTTGTCTATAACGTTCACCTGGGTCACTTATTTCAGTAGAGTAACGAGGTTTGTTTTTATAGTTAAGTTTAACAACTTGTACAAGCGCATTACTAACATAATTTTCTAATCGTAACTCATAACTACCTTTTTCGTATATAACAGGTCCGATTTTACCGAATATGTTCCACATATCAGCATCATTATCAGGTAATGTACCGGTAAACCCAAATTTGTTACTAGTATTGATTTTAGTTACAATTTTATTGATTTTATTCTTAGCTCTTATCTTATGTACCTCATCAATTATAAGTACATCCACATAATTGATCCAGTCAATATCACTCTTATCACTTTGAAGTATACCCATATTAGCTACAACTACGTTATCCGTCAAGTTAACAGGGTTATTACCAGTCCATTTACCGTGTGTAAAACTAACTTTATAATTTTCAAAGTCAGAATGTGTCTGATTTACAAGACCTAAGTCAGGTACTATAATTAATGCTTTCCAAGTCTCTTTATTTTCAGCTGATTTATAAATTCGTTCAAGTAGATTAGCCATGGTAAGTGTTTTACCACCAGCCGTTGCTAGTACAATAACCCCTCTACCGAACTTAACACACTCACCTACAATTTCATCTTGATAATCTCTTAACTCTAAAGCTAGTGATGCCTTCTCTGCATTAATAACAGGGTGAATTATATCTTTTATACTTTCATCAAGTATAATTTGTTCATTAGGTAATTCCTTCTTTAGATATTTGATTATATCTAAAGTCATACCTACATCATAACTACCAGCAGGGGTTATAATATAAGATCTTGAAGGTATATACCAAGCACCTCTACGTCTTGCAAATACAGCACCTTCGTTAGGGTAAGAAAAGTGTTCTCTGACTAAGTCTAAGTTATCTGTCTTAATAGAAGCTTTCTTTTTCTTCTTATCATACTTAAATGTAGCCATTAATGATAATATATAGTAAAAACAACTAGTATCAAGTTACTCAGGAAACCATTCCAAAGGTTTACCAGCACCAAACTTTTCATATTCAGGGGTATCAACACTAAAATTATCTTTAGCAAACATTTCACGAAAATATTCGATATACAACCTATCAAATTTACCCCATCTTACTAACTCAACATAATTAAGAAGAGGAGAATCGCCCATACCTTCATATCTATCTATAAACGTACCACCTTTACCGTGTTTACAGGATATATATTTCCATTTTTTAGAGTACTCTCTAAATTGTTCGTCAGTTTCTAATATCCAACCAGAATAAACTTCCTCTCTAGTTTTAAGTAACTCTACAAAACGGTCTTTATTCCAAATTGCAGCTTGTAATGAATTCCTATATTCATTTTCAAGGGAAATAAAACCGAAATTTTTATTATTAATAATACCTTCCTCAATATCTAACTCAGTATCAGGTTCCGGCATTGATAAACATCTAATTTTGGTTATATCATGTTTATCCATATAACCAATAGCTTGTGTAAAATTATCAGTTATCACGTCTTTAACTATAATCTGATCTTCACACATGTATAAAATATATTTGGTATCTATTTTATCTAATGCATGTAAAAGCATACCTTTAAAATGAGACGCATCTGGTTGTGATTTAATATTAGTAGTTTCAAAATTAATCACTTTACTATCATAGTGACTTAAGTTACAAACAGATACAACTTTATAAGGACAATCAGACCAATGTTTAGTAAAATACTTTTCCCATACCTTAATTATAGGTTGATAATGATCTGATGATAAAACTAAAATGGTTAAATCAGAGTCTGTCTTCATATTGACTTAAACTTGGTACATCACCCACAACGTTTTGTTTTTCAGATTGTTTAAGTTTAAAATCTTTTACAATCTTACCTTTAGCTATTAGTTCATTGAACGTTAATGAAACATAATACTCATTATTATATCTGATGTCTTTATCTTTTGTTTGTTCAAATGATGCGAAGTAATCACCTGCATGCTTCCAGTAGTGTGTGCCAATAAGACCGTCGTTTGATATAATTTCCTTTTCTCTTACTTCTACTGCAACCCTATCTGGTGTGTATTTTGCATAACTGTAATGAGGATCAACAACATTAATTGTAACTAATGCTGCATCTGGATCTTCATCTTTAATAAAATCAATAAACCGTTTACTATCCCATTCTAGTATTTGATCAACATTAGTTTGTAAAAGTGGTTCACTATCATTAATAAGACCTTTTGCCTTATAAAGTGTTTCAGCAGGGCCTTCAGTAACTTCATGTAGATATTTTACTTTAGCTTTACTGCAAAACTTAGATATCAAATTATCTACATCATATTTTTCTCTATGTTCTTCTAAAGCAATAAAAACAACGGTATCAGCGTATTCATCTAAGTTAAGTGATTCATAAGCCCATTGAACCATAGGCTTATCCTTGATCATTATATAAGGTTTAGGGGTATCAACACCTTTATCAGAAAAGGAAGAACTTCTTCCGGCCATTGGAATAACAATATTCATCATTTTTTAAATTATATTTGATTGTTGAAAAAACGCAGTCAGCTACACCTTCACCACCACGTATAGGCAATACATTTACACCTTTAATGTTTCTAATATCGTAAATTGCATCACTTGGACAATATTTAAACCCAACAGCTTTCATTATTTCATAATCTTGCATATCGTCACCGACATAACCAACTTGAGATGGTTTTAATCCATCAAGATTACAAATATGGATAAGTTTTTCTACTTTGTTAGTTACATTTGGGTTAACATAATAACATTTTATCTTCTTACTTTTAGCATACCCTTGGTTAATTTCTTTACTACCGGTAAAAAGAGCAACATCAATGTCTAGTTCCTTTTTATAACGACGAAGAGCAGTTATATCTTTATAGTTATATTGTTTATAAGGTACATAACTAACACTATCATAGAAAGCTTTTCCATCAGTTAGTACACCGTCAATATCAAACAAAATTAGTTTAGGTTTATTCATTACATTGTTTCGAGTTTTTGAATTTCTATGATATTTTTTATATCATAACTTATACCACTCATAATCTTCTCAACTTTTTCTAAGAACTCAATTAACAATTCATGTTCAGCTATTTCTGAATTTATTTTTTTGATAGGTTCGGTATTCCAAGCTACTTTTTCAGCAGCAGGAACTGAAAGTCTAACAGTACTTTGTTCTTGAATTGATTTAGTGAGTTTTTCTATCATTTGCTTTTTCTTAGCAATAAGATTATTCTTTTCTTGTTTATGTCTCATCAACCTACCAACCCATAAGTGTTTACGACCAGGTAACTTCATTTGAGCATCCTTAATATTAAACTCATCTAACACTAAATGCTCTTTAAGTTCGTTATTGTATTGATCTAATGTATCAGACATCTAAATAGATAGTAGCATAAATACTATTAATGTCAACGTTCAAGAAATTATTTTTAAAGTTACTTGATGAAGATGGTAATGTTGCTGGGTCAGGCGGTGCTTTGGGTAGTTGGGACTCATCACAATTTTCTGGCGACACTTATGCTCCCGGTGATTATAGAAGACCTTTTGCGTTAGGTGCGGTTCAAAGAAGAAATAAGACCAAAAAACGTAAAAAGAAGAGTAAGAAAAAATAATATGAAAGAAATTCTGTTTAGATGCGTTGATACAATATCATCAGGTAGTAACCCTGATAATATAAATGAAGACGGTTTTGAAATTTGTAATCTTAATAGTTTTAGCGCATGTATTCTACCAGAACTAGTTAAGTTAGTTAGGTTAAGAGATATTGATATACATGAAAATGTAGAAAACACATTAGATTTTAATAAAAATTCTGAAAAATATGAACATTTAAAGGATGTGTTTGTTTTAGATAGAACAGGTATTCTTTTAAACCGTAAAGAAGACGGTGATTATAGTGTACATCCATTATGTAGGTATGAAGATAATGAATGTTTATATGATTTTAATCGACCTGTTCCTAAAGATATAAATTTATTTTATATATTAAGAGAGCCTGCAGAAGGGTTTGGTGAACCTGTTGTTTTTCTAAAAATAAGCGAGCCATTTAGAAAAAAATTCAAAGCTATATTCACTCATAATGAAGAGTTATTAAATGAAGGTTTTGATAATGTTTACCCTTACCCATTTGGTACTACTTTATTAAACAACAAATCTGAATTTCAAATATACGATAAAAATAAATTAGTATCATTTTACTTTTCAGATAAAGATTGGTGGGAAGGTCATATGTTTAGATTTAAATCAGGTAATTATTTAAAATCTAAAAATATAAAAGAGGTAGATGTCGTAGGTCCATTAAAATATAAAAATTATGTTACAAAAGTAAAGACATTAAAAGATTATATGTTTTCAGTTCAGATAGAAAATGTATTCGAAAAATATTTCTTTACTGACAAAATAGTAGATAGTTTTCTTACAGGTACTATTCCAATCTATAAAGGTTGTACTAATATTAAAGATTATTTTAATATGGATGGTATTATTACTTTTGATACAAGAGAAGAATTACTGAATATAGTTTCTAACTTAACTGAAAAAGATTATACAGATAGAAAAGAAGCTATAAAAGATAACTTTGAAAGAGCAAAAGAGTATACTCACCCCGAAGATTGGATCTTCAAAAAATATAGAAACTTATTTTCAGAATAATGGTTGATAACTTAGGGCATTGGACTTATAATGGAGAAAGAGATGAGATACCCGAGGACTTCTTCGGCTTTATCTACGTTATTACTAATTCTGTTACTGGAAAAAAATATATTGGAAAGAAACAGGCTAGAAAAGTAGCAAAACTTCCTCCTCTTAAAGGTAAAACTCGCCGCAGACATGTAATTAAAGAAACAGATTGGAAAACTTATACATCTTCTTCTGATAAAGTTAATCATGATCTTATTGAGTACGGTAAAGATAAATTTGTATTCGAGATAGTTAGGTTCTGTAATTCTAAATCAGAGTTAGCATATTATGAAGCTAAAATGCAATTCGATAATGATGTTCTGTTACATGAAGATAAGTTCTACAACGGTATAATTAATTTACGGTTAGGTAAAATTAAAAAGAGTTGAACTTAATTGGTTATAGTCTTATAATTGAATTGTGAGATTGGAATTAAATGATTATAATCTACTACTAATCGATTTTCAGGATATTCATTCCACATTCGATAAAGATCTATTAGATCAACTACATCTTTTTCAGATAACTACTAATTTAGAAAAAAATAAAGATTTCTTCAAGATTCTTACACATTTTACAGTCAAAGGCACTGTTGATTATCTCAATTCTGTTAAATCTAACAATAAACTCATACTTTACTTTAATAATACTCAGTTTTATGAGTGTGAAATGTTGAAATACATAGATGAGACCGTATATTTAACTTTAATAACTAACATATTGTTAAAAATTCGTAATATATTACCTATAAAAATAGTTATATCAAGTAAGAGCTTAGAGTTCTTTAGTCATCTGTTAACTATAGATGATGGTAGAGCTAAAGGTACGTTAATTCGAATTATTAATACTGTTAATTCATTCAAAGTAGAGAACTTTACATTTGAAAAGGTAAAAAAGTTTGCTTCTAAGAATGGTCTAAATTTTCTATCAGGTGATTATTTCAATGATATGAAAACTAAACAGATTGCTTTTAAATAAATATAGATATGAAATTTGACCAAGCACTTAAAGAAGGGTTTGATAATTATGTTTCAGAAGATGAAGAACAAATCACGATAGGGCGTGATGTTTTGAATGCAATTAAAGAATTGGTTAGTGATAATGATGTAATTGCTCTTGCTGTCGAAAAACATAAAGAAAATCCAAGTCTTCATACTAATATTAGTAAGCTTTATTTTGCAATAGACGATTTACTTAAACCAGCCAAAGACGAAGAAGAAATAACATCTGCTACCGTTCAAGGAGGAGCTACTAACACTGAATTGAAATATGATGTTGATAAAGTTGTTGAAAAAGAAGCAGAAAAAGATTCCACATTCGGTAAATTAGGTTTTGGTAGAACAGGAGCTTCAAAAAGAGCTGTTGCTGCACGTGATAAGTTAGTCGGTAAAGCAGTAGATGTTTATAATAAAAATACTGATCAAATTAAACAAGCAATAATAGATGCCGCAAAATGAAGATTAAAACTAAAAGCAAATTTTTTGGACTTATAAACAACAAGTATAAAATGCTTGAAGAGCAGCCTGTTGATCCAACTGCTCAAATGTCTATACCCCCTGCTGCTCCTGATCCTGCTGCAGCTTCCCCCGCAGCCCCTGCTGAACCTGCACCTGAACCAGAAGTAAAGCAAATGACACCAGAAGGAGAAGTAGAGTTAATTAGATTAATTCGTAAAGCATTAGTTTTGGAACCAACTGAAGGTTCAATTCCACCTGATATTTTAGATGATGAAATTAATGAAGAAAATGGTCGTGAAGTTTTATCTAAAATGAAAGCTTTCATGAACACTTTTTCAGATGACCCTGATATAGATTATTAATATGAGCAAACCCTACAAATCATTAGCAGACATTTATACTAATAATGCATTTAAATCTGTACCTAAATTACCTCGTCAACGTATATTAGGTGAAGATACAAATATAAGTTTTGATTTTAGTGACGGTGAAAAAGAAAGTTTTACCCTTACTGATATATATGCTAAAAAAATTAGAAATCGTATAAAAATTGAAGCTGAATCTACTATTGAGGACTCTATAGAACAAATATTTGTTAATGCTGATTGGGGTAAAAAAGGTAGTAAAAAATCTATTGATGAAATGAAATCGATAATTATTAATTCCGGTTACCCTAAAGCTGTTGAATTAATAAATTATCTTGCAAATTTTAAAGACAGACTTTTATCATTTGAAGATATTGGTGTACTTAAAGTTGTTAACTTTGTTGAAGCTATAATTGAAAAACTACCAGAACAATTTAAAGATAATAATGTAGAACAGTTAGCAGATCTTATTAAGCAGGTTCATTTAACTATTAAACCTGGTGCTTCAACTAGCGTTGGTATGGGTGAAGGTACCTTTACTATTTTTGGTACAGCTAAAAAAGGTACAAGCGGTGATTTACAATGGTCTGGAAGTGAAGTAGAAATTAAAACCAACGGTACAGGCGACACTGGCGCTGTATTAGGTGGTGATGGTCATATGAACAAAATTTCTGCTAGACTCGTATCTCAAAGTGCTTATTCAGACTTACAATATGATAAATTTAGACGATTAATTGATTACATTCAATTAGTAAAAACGTATGCTGATCAGCAAAAAATAGAACTTGCTGAACAAGCGTTAGATAAAGCAAAAAATGAACTTTCTAAAGTAGGGGTCAAATTACCGAAAAATTTATCTACTGGTATTGCTAAAGCAGACGTTGCAACATTTTTTAACACTTATCTGACTAAAAATTATTCCCCGTTGTCTAGAGGTTCTTCAAATATAACTTATTATACAGGTTTATTAGATAACTTAAATCAAAAAATGGAAACGGCTGGTAATAAGAAAGTCAATTTACCTTCTCAAATCGCTTCGTTGTTTAGTGATAGTGGTGATGAAGTATCTGAATATGTTAAAATATTTTCCGAACTTAAAACTTATTCACATTCTAAGCATAATTTAAGAAAAGAATTAACTGAATTTTTTAAGGAAAGAGATTACACTCAATTTAATCCCAGAGTTAACTATCAATCATTTCAGCGTTTAGTAGGTACTATTGCAATTATATGTTATCAAGAAACAGTAGGGTTTGATTATCTTACAGCGGGTAATGATAATCAATTTACAATGGCTGCTATAAACACTAAAGAACCAAGTATTGAAAAAATATACTCTCAATTAGAAGAAGTACCTGAAATTACATTTGATGTTGATATTGATGCTTTTGAGGGTGGTAAATTTAGATCACAAACAGTATTTGCTAAATCTCCAAGAATTATATTGAAATGAAATTTGAAGAAGAATTAATTTTTGAGAAGTATATGTCGGTGCTCAACGAAGGTGGGGCTGCTGGTCATATGAAACACCCTTTTGATTTACCAAATGTTAATACTTTTGGTGATCTTGTTAATGTATTCTACGACGCCGTTGATAAACTGAATAAAGGCCAGTCTACAGTAAAACTAGATGGTGTTAATTTAAGTATAAAGCTTGTACCTGACGAAAAAAATAAAACATTTAAAAGACAGTTTGCTTTAGATCGTGGTTCACAAAAGATTGAAGATGTTCAAGGTATAACTATTGACACTCTTAATAATAGATTTCCTGAAGGTCATGGTATGAGAGAAAAAGGTAAGACTATTCTTTCTATTATGAACTCTGCTTTACCTGAAATAGTAGATGAATTAAAAGACTTAGGTATGTGGAATGACCCTACTAAGTTTATAAACACTGAATACATCGAAGGTCAGGAAAATGTCGTAAATTACGGTGATGCTAAAATATTAGCTTTTCATGGTATTAATCAATTCGTTCAAAAGGTAAATAGAAAAGGTGAACAGACTAGACCAGGTTTAAAACCAAAACCAGAAGTTAAAGAGACTTCAAGAGCTATTAATTATGATAAAAGTGCTTTAGATTCATTAAGAGAAAAAGTTAAACCAGTTGCTCGAAATTTTGGATTTGATGTTATTACTGGTATATATGTAACTAAAAAAGGAGTTCCTAATTTACAAAATGCTTTGACGACGCCTTTTAGAGTTAATTTTGATGGTAATGAAGTAAAAGAACAACCTTTACAAAAATGGATTTCAGAAATTAAGAATATACCTGCATTATCAGACCGTGTACATTTAAAAGACGGTAAAATGAGAGGTGCAATTAGTAAAGATGTTTATTTAGCGGTATTAAATGGTGAACAACCATTAAGTGAAATATTTGATGAACAAGATATACCAAATGCTGTTGCTGGTGCATTAACTTACCATATTACAAGAGTATTAGGTAATGAAATTTTACGTAATTATACAACAGACAAATATGGCGATACAAGTGAGCATGAAGGTATTGTTATTACTGATGTTGATTACGGTAAAGATGAATTTGGTAATCCTAACTCTATTAAGATCACCGGTGAATTTATTGTAAGTGGTATGGGTGGTAAGTTTGCAACAAATAGAACACCTGCATCAGATGAAGAAGATCAATCAGCACCTGCTGCTAATTATGGTGGTGGTAAAATGGATTTTTCTTCTTACTTCACTAATCCTAGAAGTAGTAAAGACCCTGGTGGTACTGGATTTAGTAGATAAATTATTAAATGCCATTTGTAAAATATCACGCAAGATTAGGTGATCATAAACCTGCTCCAGATTGCACTATATTCAATTATGATATGATCGTCTTTTTATGTGAAGATGGCCCTGTAATTTATGAGTTTAATATTGGTGGTTATATACCACCTAGTCTTGGAGGTAATTTTAACAAAATAGATTGGTTCTTTCTAAAAGACGAACTCAAAAAATATAAACCAGCTGTTTTAATCATACCCGAATGCTTAGTTAATAACTATCATCCAGATGAAAAGGTTTTTGTTGAAAGAGATTTAAAAGAACTTGGTTATTATGGTGATAGATTAATTGTTTATCTTCAAAAAGAACAAAACTTCTATTATAAAGAGATACACGATACACCTGATTGGTTCTACACCGATGAACAAAATTATACAAACATTGTTTATCATTCTATAGGCTATAATACCCCGACTGACCCGGGTGATGAAAATAGATTTAAAAAGTTTAAATTTTGTAAACAAGGATTTCTTTGTGAGACCTTTCGTAAGTTATTTTATCTAAAAGATACAACTCCTTTAAAGCTAATTGAGGATAGAAAGAAAGCTAACATTGAACCTGGTAAATTAATATGGTATGGTAATCTTTCTACAAGTATTAGAAATAATGTTAAACAAGCTATAGATAATAGTTCTAAACTTAAGTTTGTTGATGTACATTATGGTGACGAAAATTTATCTGATTTAGTTTTAGGTAAAAACGGTATAGGTCTATCAATGGACGGGTTAGTGTTTAATACTATAAGAGATTCAGAGTTTGGTTTAAATGCATTACCTAGTATTAAAGTAACTAGAGCTGATGATTATCTAATACAGCATAATAATATAGATATGTTTGGTAATAGAGATTTAGTTAAGGTACAACCAGACATATTTACTAATTTTGATGTTGATAATACATTAAAGGTATTAGAAGAAGGTTATGAAAAATATATGGATACTGAATTTCATAATTATGATAAAGTTCTTCGTAATGTTAGATTTCAATACTTTATAACTTTATTACAAAAGTTTAACAATATTCATTTTTTCATCTATGATATGTTGTTTGGTTATAGGTTAGAAGAGTTTATAACTACACTACCGTTAGATGTTAAGTTTGATATATTTGCTACCTGTGCAAACCCAGAATATATTGCCTGTAATAATAAAGAAAAGATGGTTAATAATTTTATAACTTCATTGTTAAATTACTTTGATCAAAACTTTAAAGTATATTACAATGAATGGTATAATTCATTAAATATAAAAAATGATTAAAACATTTAAACAATACTTTTTAAGAGAGCAAGCTGAAGGTAGAAATATTGTTTTGTTTCCCGGTTCTTTTAAACCACCTCATAAAGGTCATTTTCAGTTAATTGAAAACTTCAAAAAAATGGCTGGTGATAAAGGTATTGTTAATGTTATAGTAACTGACCCGTCTCCTAAATCTCGTAGACGTACCCCTTCTGGTAAATATGTACCAGGTCAAGTAGCAGCTGATATACTACAACGTTATGTAAATGAATTAGGTTTAAGAAACGTTAATGTAAAGGTTGCAAAAAATGCTGTTGGTGAAGTTTATGACTTTGTTAGAGAACAAGCTCAACCTGGAGACAATATTATAGTAGGTGTAGGTGGTAAAGGTGATGATAAAGCAAGATATTCAGGTATTCTTAAGAGTGTACCAGAAGGGGTAAATGTTAATATTGAAGTTGCTGACGTTATTGGTGGTGATACTGGTGAAGCTATAAGTGCAAGTCAGTTTAGAGATGTATTAGATAACCCAACACCTGAATCTATATTACCTTATATACCAGAACGATTAAGAGATAACCAATCTTTAGTTCAATACGTTATTGAACAGTTGAGTAATCTACCTTCCGATTAATTATAATTAATGCACATTAACGTAGATAAGAAAGCTAGTTTTTACCATGTAATGAAAACTGGTGGGCATGCTTTACATGCAGGTTTTGGTGATGTATCAAGTTTATTAGGACGTAAACCTGAAGAGCATGAAAGGTGGAAAATCTATATTGGTATGCACGGTTCTTATACGGAGCTAAAAAACAGAGAACCAGAAATGTTTGAAACTATAAAAGATTATTATAAGTTTGCATTCATTCGTAACCCATTTAGCCGGGCTGTTAGTATGTACTTTCATGTATTGAAACCTATTCGATGGGAAAGAGAGTTACATAGGAAATTAGATGGTTCAAAAGCTGAATTAGATGACTATAAAGATTTCAATAACTTTTTAGAAAACATTTATGTTACTCAAAATCATAATACATTTGATGATCCTCTTTTTTGTGTTGATGAGTGGTTTAAGTTTGAAGAAATAAATGAAGCTTGGTCTTTTCTTTGCGATAAGTTTGGTTATAATCAAACAACATTACCTGTTATTAATAAAACAACTAATGAAAACGTTTTAGGATTAGAATACCCTTCTGATTATAAAATAATGTACGATCAGAAGGGTATTGATATTATCGAAAAACGATGTGGTAATATTTTAGAAAAATTTGGCTATAATTTTTAGAAACGACTCATTAACATTTTAATAACTTCGTTATTAATACCTTGTCTTTCTTCTTTACTTTCGCCTTCTCCCATTTCACCAGGAGGTTCTTCATCTATATCTACTTCAATAGCAGGACCACCACAAGGAGAGGGAGGAGCTTCGTCAACTTCATGACTATGAACATTCATTTCATCTTCATATTTTAGATAATGATAGATATCTGAAACATAGTCACTAGCTTTAGTAAGTTTAGCTTGAACCCAACCTTCTAACTCGTCATAATTTTTAATAAGATCGAGTAATTTAGGAGCATATTCAGCTAATTTATAAAGCTCAGATTTAGCCATATCAACTTCGTGATCATCAATCTGCTCTCTTTCCTCATCTTCAGTAGCTTCTACATCTTGCACGTCAATCTTAGTTAATGTAGGGCTACCTAATCCGCCAGCTGAATCTTGAGCATGAGGACCTAAGCCAACACCGTTAAGAGGTGAAAGCGTAGCTTCATAGAGTTCTTGTAAACTCTTTTCATCTTTATTCATATCATTATTTATAAATAATTGTATGGATTTTGATACTCTTTGTAATTTCCTAACCGAGGACTTTGAATTAACTGATATATTGGAGAAGAAAGGTAGTCGTTGCACTAAAACAACGAAACAAGCTAGCTCTTACCTTAAAAGTAAAAAGTATATGAAGTGTGTAAAGAACCCTTCCGGTAAGGGATACAAAAGGGTCCATTACGGGGACCCTAAACGTCGCATTAAAAAGAGTAATCCTAAAAGACGTAAGAGTTTTAGAGCAAGACACAAGTGTTCTTCAGCTAAACCTGGAACTGCAAGATACTTAAGTTGTAAGAATTGGTAAAATGAATAACTTTAATAAAAAAATAGACGAATTACTCAATTTACTATCAGAAGACCGTTGTAAATCACGTGCTGATAAAGTATACGGTAAGAAAACATCCGCATATAAGTCAGGCGCTATAGTTAGATGCCGCAAAGGTAAAATTTGGAAGAAAAAGAAATGACTTTTAAACAGTTTTACGAAGCATCAGATAATTTACATCAATGGTTTAAAAGAGGTGGTAAAGACCCTAAGACCGGTAAGAAATTTTCTGGTTGGGTAAATTGTAAAACTGGTGGTCCTTGTGGCCGTAAATCTAAAAAGTCAGGCGGTAGTTACCCAGCATGCAGACCCACTAAAAGTGCATGCAAAAGTATTAAAGGTAAAATGTATCAAAAGAAAAGCTCTAAAAGAGTTAATTGGAAGAAAAAGAAATAGCATATGTCACTTAAAACAGTATTAAACGGTGGGTTCCAAACCTATGAATATCAAAAGTTCGTTGAAATAATTAACGATACTAATTTTCCCCCAGTTACTGCTTATTGGGAAAATGATTTAAGTAGTAAAACTCAGGTTTTTCCTAAAACAGCAGTTTTAACATATGATATAGGTCAATCACAAACCAACCCCGTACCATTTGGTGATGGTGGCGCTATAGATGCTTTTGGTCGTTTAAGAGTTAGCAACCCTACTGCAATATTTTCAGCAAAACAGTTATACAGTAAGAGAGATTTTGTATACGATGATTTTGGTAATGGTGGTGGAGCTTGTGAATTTAGTTCTGGTGATTCTGGTACTAAAATGTATACCGTTAACAGTGGTGATTACGCTATAAGACAAACATTTCAAAGTTTTGGTTATCAACCAGGTAAATCACAACAGTTTCTTTTTACCGGTATATTAAGTGGTGGTAACGATATAGATATGCTTTATGGGGCATATAAATCTAATACGTCTGGTAATTATGATCAATATAATGGTGTTTATTTTAAAAATAGTAATAATGTTGTTTCTGTAAATGTATCTAATTATAATGGTAATGCTGCTGATATTACCGTACCTCAAAGTAATTGGAACATTGATACAATGGATGGTAATGGAGCGAGCGGGATAACATTAGATTTTACTAAATCTCAGATATTTACTATTGATTATGAATGGTTAGGTGTAGGTAGAATTAGATACGGTTTTGTTGTTGATGGTCTTACTTACTATTGTCATCAAGTTACTAATGCTAATGCTATTAGTTCTGTTTTTATTCAAAATCCTAATCTACCTATTAGAGCTGAAATAAGACAAAACGGGTCAACACCAGGACAATTATTACAAATTTGTGCTAATGTTAATTCTGAAGGCGGCGTTAGTAAACAAGGTTCATTACGTTCAATTGACACTGCGTTAGAGACGAGTAATGTAGAAATTTCTATTCCTGTTAAAACAGAGTGTTCTATTATGATGTTAGCTTTATCAGCTACTAGATTAAACGCTGTTGTTACACCTTCTGATTTTAGTGTTCTTAATACAGATTCTAATATCGATACAAGAATTAGAATTATTAGAAACCCTGCTTATACGGGTACATTTACTTTAAAATCTATTCAAGATTCGGCTGTAGCTTACGGAGTAGGTGGAAGTGGTTATCAATATATTAGTGGTGGTCAAGTTCTTGCAACGTACTTTGTATCTAAAGATAATGCTGCTGATTTAGCTACTTTAAAAGAAAGTTTTGTTACTTTTGGACACGATATTCAAGGTAATTCTGATGAATATCATATTTTTGTAACACCTCTTAAGAGTGGTTCTGGTTCCGGGTTATACTTTGCTTCTGCTAACTGGCTTGAAGATGCATAAAAAAAGGCTCACCGAAGTGAGCCTTGAACCTATCAAATCGTATATTAGAAGCTGTATTTAGCGCCCAATGTCCATTGAACGTCATCTTCAACTGCTAAAATACCACCAAAGTCATTATCCATATATCTTACACCTACATAAGGCTTAATTCCGTATTTGTCATACGAAACATTAGCACCGGCGTAAAACGATTCGTTGTTATCAAAGAAAATTGCCCCAACTTTTGGTGTAACACTCACGTTTTCGATTACACTGTAACTTCTGCTCAACTCGAATTGGAATGCATCAAGTGCAAGATCAACATCATTGATATAAGCAACTGTTAAATCAGCAACCTGACCTAAAACAGGCAACTTACTAAATGTAAGACCTAGACTATATTGGAAAGAATCACCAAGAGGACCGTTAACTAAGTGATATACTGCTTGGGCATCGGCATTAAATGCAAAAGCACCTAATGATTTACCAGCAATAGTATCAACGTTATAAGCTAAACCAACTCCTGCGTGATTTTGAGATGCATCCAATGCGCTATTCTTAGCTCCGGACCAACCATTACCTGGAACAAAGTAATTAAATGCATAACCATGCAAACCTGCTCTAAGTTCTTTGATTGCGGTAATACCTAAGAATGCGGTATCTTCAGCTCTAGCAGTACCTGCGATAGTAAAATCAGAGGTATAACCAGCGTCAACACTAACCTGCGCATTACCGTTAATAGTAAGAGCAGCCAACATTACAGAAAAAATAAGTTTCTTCATGTATCTATTATTTAATAAAACCCACATTATTCAATTAATATATAAAAAAATGTGTAATTTTAATATTAATAGATTAAATTTTTATATGAGTAAAAAGAATGATATTTTAAACGTAATTGCAGAATACGTAAAAAACATTGATTTGTTTGTTGAAAAAGGTAACAAATCTGCCTCAACAAGAGCAAGAAAAGCACTAGCAGATTTGGTAAAAATTGCGAGAGAAGAAAGAAAATTTATTTTAGAATATAGAACAAATAAACCTGATAGACCTACAGCTAATAGATCTACAGCTAATAGATCTACAGCTTCTACAGCCAATAGATCTACAGCTTCTATAGCTTCTACAGCTGATAGATCTACAGCTTCTACAGCTAATAGACCAAAGCCCACATCTCCTTATGAACCTAAAAATTTACCTACTAGCGATTTTTATACCACACCTACTTTTAATAAATATAAATAATGAACCGAACATTTAAAAGTTTGTATTATAGTTACTGTTTAAACGAAATATCAGAGGAAGATATAGTTGGTTTAAACGAACCTATATATATTGAGGATGTAGGTAAAGTAACGGCTAAAATAGATTCCGGTAACGGGGCTTATAATGTTTTACACGGTAAAATATTAGAAAAAAGAGGCAATTATATTATTGTACAAACTGTAAATGATAAAAAAATTAAAAAAGAAGTAGTTGATAAAGTATTAATACATATCGGTTCAGGTAATAAGGAAGAACGCCCGGTAGTTGAATTTAATATTATATTTGATGGCAAAAAATTACCGGGCGTTCGCTTTTCTATAGCTGATAGATCTGAAAACGAATACCCGGTTTTGATTGGTAAGCAATTTATTGAAGATTTAGGGTTACTTATTGATGTGTCTGATGACGATGATAATTAAACATCATCTAAAACAAAAGTTTCAACTAATTTATCAACAACTGCCTGGTCATTATTAAGATCTATTTTAGTTTTTTGTAACTCTTGTTGTTTTTCCATTTCTTTTATACGTTCATTACCTAGATCTTCATAATCACCATATACATTTTCTTCATCAATAGTTTCAAAATTAATGTCTAATTCATCTACCCCGGTTTCTCTTAAACCAGGAACATAACTATTAATATCAGAAAAAATAAGGTTTAGTAATTGTCTAGTTTCGTAGTTAGATTTATTTCTACTTCTAACTACGAAATCTTCCACATCTTCGACACTTACTTTTCCTTTTAACTGCCCTATAGGATCAGTTAACGAACCATAGCACATTATAAACATGTACCGTTTTGCAATTGTGGCGCAATCCTTAATAACAAAATAGGCAGGTTTTTGCTTAATAACTATACCTGTTTCAGGGTCATCAGCAGCTTTACTTGCTGGTCCTAATAAATTTTTTTCTCTTAAGGAACAAGCTTTTAAAATAGCTTTTTCAAAACCAAATCCTTCTACTGTATTTTTAGCCACGTTAATATTTAAATTATATATTTTTTAAATCAAGACTCAGCCAT
>Ga0208161_1000780_pt1 | contig 17646 bp, 21 predicted proteins | sample CB_VirMetaG_3_FD_184538 | JGI IMG/M metagenome (GOLD analysis project Ga0208161, IMG submission 184538) | Freshwater to marine saline gradient viral communities from Chesapeake Bay - CB_1508_1S Viral MetaG (SPAdes) (version 4) | ecosystem: Environmental > Aquatic > Marine > Coastal | place: USA...
CACTAATTGTATAAGCATTACTAAAAGTCATTACACTATCAGTTAATAAAAAATCAACTCCACCACTATTTACTGGGTCTTCTGGAATAGAGATTGTATTAGCATTAAATGTATCACATCGCACCCTATCAAATGTAATTAATCCACTATGTGATGATATATTTATATCTTTACAATCAATAACACCATTAGCACCATTTAATTCTATATTTATATTATTACCTAAATACATATCAATTCTTCCACCCTCTTTAATAATAACATTACCAGCACTACCATCTAATTCAATTCTTTCATTACCATTAGAAGGATTATATATTTTCAAATCACCAACAGAACCATCAATATCAAATGTTTTATTACCACTTGAATCATATAATTTTAAATCACCATCAGCACTAACTAATTCCATTCTTTTTACATCATTAGCATCATAAGCATCAATATTTCCATAAGTTTCAATTATACCATTTTCTAATCTTAAATCTCCATTTTTAATAGTTAAATCACCAGTATTCATTATTATATTACCTTCATTACCATTAGTATCACTTCCAGTTGTTAATCCTCCAAGACATATTAAACTTGGACTTACACCTCCATACAATGTTAAAGTTTTAAAAGTAGCATTAGAACTTACACCACTAATTGTATAAGCATTACTAAAAGTCATTACACTATCAGTTAATAAAAAATCAACTCCACCACTATTTACTGGGTCTTCTGGAATAGAGATTGTATTAGCATTAAATGTATCACATCGCACACTATCAAATGTAATTAATCCACTATGTGATGATATATTTATATCTATACAATCAATAACACCATTAGAACCATCTAATTCTATATTTTTTACTTCATTAGAATCATAAAGTTCAATATTTCCATAAGTTTGAATTATACCATTTTGTAATCTTAAATTTCCAGTTTCAATATCAACAACTGGACTTACACCACCACTACCTTTACATAATATATTATTTATTTTAAGATATGAACTTGGAGCATCAATTTCTAAATTACCAACCATTGTAATACCATCACTATCTAAAATAACTTGTTGTGTTCCATTTTGAGGAACAATAAAATAATTACTAAAAAACTCGTGTGCTCTTATTAATCCAGTTGTTGAAAAAGTTATATCTGTTTTCAACTTATCACCGCTTATACTATTATCTGGTATTGTAATATCATCTACATAATCCCATTCTAATTTATTAGTAGTTTCATTTTTAGCAAGGACTTGTCCTCTCTCCCCCGGATTACCATTAATTAAAATAGCATCTATTGTAGAAGGTAAATTAATTTGTTCTATTGTATTACCATTTACTCCGCTTAAAGTTCTTGGATTATTCATATATATAATATATAATATTATAAAATAACATATAACATTATAAAATAATATATTATATATTAATATATGGAAAAAAATAACACTGAAGAAATCATTGAAGATACTGAAGAAATTACTGAAAACACTGAAAACATTGAAGAAAATAAAGATATTATAGATTTTCCTTGCGAGGCAAGTAAAAATAAAAACGGAACTGGTTCCGCTTTTGACAATTCTATAATAGATAATAATGAAAAACTTGTTAATACACTACAAAAACCCAAAAAACCAAGGACTAAAAAACAGCAAGAATCATTAATAAAAGCAAGAGAACAAAAGAAGAAAAATGACCAATTAAGATTACAACAGCAGAATGAAATAGAAGAAGTTGAAGAAGTAAAACCAACACCAAAACCAAGAAAAAAGAAAACTACAAAAGTGGTAGTTCAAGAACCAGAAAGTTCATCAAGTGAAGAAGAAATTATATATGTAAAAGCACCGAAGAAAACAAAAAAGAAAAAGAAAAAGAAAGTAGTAGTTCAAGAACCTTCATCATCAAGTGAAGAAGAAGAAAGTGAAGAAGAATACACTAATTACACATATCAACAACCTTCAAGACCTTTAAGATATAGTGATGTATTTAGATTTCAATAAAAATAATATTATATAGTTATATATAATGAATATAAAGGAAATAGAAAATGAAAAGAAAATAGTATTGTCTAAATTTGAATTTAGTTGTGATGATATTGATAGTAGCATTCCAAAACCATTACCACAGACCTTAAATTTTTTTATGTTAATATGTGGAAAACCGGGGTCTGGAAAGACGACATTATTGTTAAATTTAATAGCAAAACAGAACAAAGTCTATAACCAAAAATTTGATACAATATTTGTTTTTAGTCCAAGTCTAACAACAATAAAAGATAGTCCATTTGACGACTTACCAAAAGACCAAATATTTAGTGAAATAACAACAGATAACTTATTTGAAGCACAACAAAAAATAAAAGATAGTGGTGAAAAAGTATTATTTATATTAGATGATGTTGTAAATGATATGAAAAAACAAGGAGTTCAAACTGAATTATCAAAAATGTTAATGAATAGACGACATCTTGCTGGTGCTGGTGGTTCTTCTGCTTTTATAATTACTACACAAGTATATAATAAAATTCCAGCACCGATAAGAAAGACAGCAACACAGATTGTGATTTATTCAACTAAAAATAAAAAAGAACTTGATACCATCTTTGAAGAATTGATTTTAATACCAAAGGATGACTTTTACCAAATATTACAATATTGTTTTGATAAATCACATAACTTTATTTATATAAATGTTAATTCTGCACACGATAAAATGTTCCATAAAAATTTTAATCAATTAGATTTTAAGAGTGAAAATGTAAATGGTTTGTAATTTAAAAATAAAATATTATATATAGATATATATGGGTTATTATCAAACATTTTTAGAGAAACAAAAATTAAAAGAAGAAGAGGAGAAAAAGAAGAAGAATAGAGAAAGATATTTAAAATATAAAGATAAAGAATATCACAAAAAAAATTATGAAAAACAAAAAGAATATGCGAGACAATATTATTGGAAAAATAGAGAATATGTATTAGAGCGACAAAGAGCAAAAAAATATGAAACATCACAATATTATAAAGAATGGTATAATAATAATAGAGATGAACTTAATATAAAACGATATGGTAAAAAACCAGTAAATTATGGAACGGATTATAAATTATCCGCAGACAATAAGAAGAACAAAAGTTCTTCTTTCGGTAAAAGAACATATGTTGAACCAAAATTAAAACAACAACCAATTAAAAAAGAATATAAACCAGAAGATTTTATATTATTTGGTAAATAAAAAATATATTATAGAAATTTTTTTTCTTACTATAATATATATATATGTATGATGAAAGTAAATTCCATCCAGTTAAACAAAAAAACCTTAAAGAAGGTAGAAAAGCAGAAAACAATATCCATAAAACATTAGAGAAGTATTTTGGTAAGATAAAAAATAATAATAAAAAAAATATGTTTAGTCATATAGATTTTAAGAATGATAATTATGCAGTTGAATATAAAAGAAGATTTATAAATTTTGGTCAATATGATACCTTATTTTTTGAATATGTAAAAGTAAAAGAAGCAATAAAACTAATGAATGAAAATCCAAAATTAAGAGTATTTTTTATTTGGGAGTGTAATAATGGTGTATATTATTGGGAATATAATGAAAAAGAATATTTTATGCGATTAAATGGTAGAACAGATAGAGGAAAAGATGAAAGAAGGCAATTAGTAAATATAAAACTAAAATATATAAATAATATAGAAAATCTTAAATTAGAAGATAAACCAACCATTCTTTGAAGCATCACTTCTATTTTCTTGTGCTTTAATAGCATTATGAATATATCTTACATTTAATTCAATATCATTTATTCTATCATTCAATTTTTCCATAATATTCATTAAATCTAATAATAATTCATTATTTAGTTCTGCTTGTGTCTTTATTTTTGGACCCATAACAGAAGCAATCATTATATTCTTTTCTTCTTGTGATAAATATGACATTTTACTATATCTATAATTAAGAAAATTAAAATATTACTATTATATATTTATAATATATATATAATAATAATTTATCATGGTGATAAAATCAAGAGCAAGTAGAAATCCAAATAAGACACCAAGAAGACCAGAAAAAGCTAAAAAGAAATCTACTACAACTAAATCTACTACAACTAAATCTACTACAACTAAAAGAATACCAGCAAAAGTTGGGGCAAAAGCTACAACAAAAAGTGGTGATAAAGTTGAAGTTGTTAAAGAAGTTGTAGAAACTATAAGAGATACATCAAGAGGTATTAAATATAAAAAAAGAACACCAGCAGAAAGAAAAGCAGAACAAGATAAAAAAGTTAGACAAAGTCCATTATATCAAAAAACATTAGTAGAAAAAAAAGAATTAGAAAGAGAAATACAATCTTTAAAAGAACAATCACAAAGTAGAACAATAAGACCAGTAGCAACAAGAGGAGAAAATGTTGCATTTACATCACAAGCACCAGCACAATCATCAAGTGTAGCACAAGCAGAAATAAAAGCATTAACAGACCAATTAAAAAAAACAAATGAAAGATTAAAAAGTTTAGAAAAAGGACAACCAAAAGAAGAACCAAAAGAAGAAGAACCAAAAGAAAAACCAAAAAGTGAATTACAACAAACAAGAGATACAATTTTACAAGAAGGTATAAAAAGAAAAATAGCACAAAGAGATGAAATACAAAGACAAAAACAATTAGAAGAACAACAAAAAAGAAAAGAAGAAAAAGAAAGAATAGAACAGAGTAGAATAAGAGTAGCAACAAGAACATTAAGAAGAGAAAAAACAGCATTCCAACAAGCACAAGAGGCAAGAGAAGAGAGAGAAAGAAAAATAGAAGAAGAAAGGAAAAAAGAAATAAGAAAACAAATAAATATTAGAGAACAACGATTAGATGAAAAAGAAAGACAAGAAAGATTTGAAAAAAGTAAAAGAGAATTAGAAGAAATTAGTAAAAGAGAAAAACAAAAAGCGGCAAAAGAAGAAGAAGTTAGACCAGTAGAAGGATTTATTAGACCACAATTATCACCACAACAAGTTATAAGTGAGATTGAAGAAAGAGATAGACAAAGAAGAGAAAAACAAAAAGCGGCAAAAGAAGAAGAAGTTAGACCAGTAGAAGGATTTATTAGACCACAATTATCACCACAACAAGTTATAAGTGAGTTTGAAGAAAGAGATAGACAAAGAAGACAATCACATCAACAAGCACAACAAGAACAAACAACATCTAATAGACGAGAACCAAGACCACAACCAATACCAGAACCAACACCACAAGATGTTGAATTTGAAGATGTTCAAGAAATTCCAGAAATTCAATTAACTGAAACTGATAGAGATAGACAAATTAGAGAGGAAAGAGAAATATTAGAACAAGAAAATCAAACACCAGTATTAGATTTATTACAACCACAAGATGATGAGGATGATAAGGAATTTGAAGATGTTAGTGAATTTGACCCAGATAAACCACCATCTACATTACTACCACAACAACCACCACAAGAAAAACCACCATTAGTTCAAGAAACAATAAGACAATTTGTAGATGAAGTACCAGAAATTCCAAAAGATAGACCAATTACTCAATTAGAATTAGATACACAAGATTTAATTAGACGACAATCACATCAACAAGCACAACAAGAACAAACAACATCTAATAGACAAAGTGATGTAAGAAAATCATTAGATGAAAAAGAAAGACAAGATAGAGAAAAAGAAGAAATTGAAAGACAAAAAAAAGAATTAGAAGAAAAAATAGGTGAAATTTTTAAAGCAAGACAAGATAAAGCAGCATCTAAAATACAATCTTCTGTAAGAGGAAGACAATCAAGAAAAAGAACAGATATTAAAGATGTAATGGGTGGTATTATAAGTGGAGCATATGATAGAGCATTAAATGTAAGAGAACAAAGAGAAATATCAAGAAGAGGAGGAAATTTAATTCAAAGACCACAAAAAACACCAGAACAAGAAGAAAAAGAATTACAAGAAAATATAGCAAGAAGGGATAATTTAATACAAGAATATAACAGAGTTGTTATTGAAGAAGCAAGGTCTCCACCACCAGTAGGAGGTAGTGGTGGTAGTGGTGGTAGAAGTGGTAGAGGTGGTAGAAGTGGTGTTCCATCACAACAAGCAATTGGAACTATAATTGGTGATATTCCAGAAAGACCAGAAACAATATTACCACCAGAACCATTTAGATCAATTGAAAGAGGTAAATATAAAGGAGAAATAAAAATACCAAAAGAGAGTGAAGTATTACAAATAATTAAAAATTATGAAAATAATCCACAATTTACAAGGTCTATTGAAATTTTAAAAGAACTACTTGATAAAATTAAAACAATTAATACAAGAAGAAAGAATAAAAGTGTCAAAAAGAAAAAATAATTAATATATATATATATATGGCGACAATAAGACATTTTGGACAAGGAAGAGAACCAATACCAACAAATAAATTCCTTAATAAATTTAAGTTTGATAAAAAGAGTGAAATAAGTGATTTAAGAAAATTACAAATAAAAATGGGTAATTTAGAAAAATCATTATATAATAAAGGAATAAATGGAATAAAAACAAGAACTAATGTAAGATTATTAGTATCACCATTTTTACCATTTAGAGATCATAATAGAGCATATAATTTTTTATTAAGTGAATTGAAAAAACATAGAGAATATTCAAAAAATGAAAAAAATCAAATATTAGAAGATGTAGAAACAATTTTTAATATAAAAAGACAAATAAAAGGAATACAAAATTATTTACGAGGTGATAGAATAAAATAATATATTAGTATATATGAGTGTAGAAATAACATATAAAGGAAAAAAAAGAAAAGTTCCAAAAACATATTTAGAAGGTTTAAAAGGTAAAGAAAGACAAGCACAAATAAAATCATTTTTTGAGAACAAAGATAGACCAGAAACAACATTTAAATCTAAAAGAAGTGGATGGGTAAAGAAGTTTGAAGATAAATATGGAACAAAAATAACTGATAAAGATTTTATTCATAAGAACATCATAACAAGAACTGGACAAGAAAAAATAATAATGAAAGGTAAAGGAGCATACTATTCAAGTGGGTCAAGACCAAATCAAACACCATTTAGTTGGGGTTATGCTCGTCTTGCGAGTGTAATTATGGATGGTCCATCAAGAAGATTAGATAAAGATATATGGAATAAATATAAAATTAAATAATTGAAAATAAAATAAAATAATATAGTTATAATTATATATATTTAATGCCTTCAAAACTTGCGAAAGAAGCACTGGAAAAAGGAATAATTACACAAAAACAATACAATAATTTAAATGAAAATTTATTAGATGCTATTGTAAAGAAGAAAATGAAAACAACAAAAACAACAACAAAAAAGAAAGTTAAGAGAAAAAATTATAATAAGTAATTATATAAATGAGTTATCAATTACAAGCAAATGCTATGTCATCAAAAATTTTATATATTGATAGTAGAGATGCTGATACATACTTACAATCAAATTTAACAAGTTATTTTAATTATGTATTAAATGAGAATATAGAAGTTCCATTAAATCAAAGAGCATTAATTTCATTAAATAGTGCTACAATACCATATTCATTCTATAATATTAGAAGTGGAATAAATGATAGTTTAAAAATACAATTAGAAAATACAACACAAGCAACAACAGATGATTTTACATTAACAATAACAGAGGGTAATTATGATGTATATTCTTTTTCAAATGTTATAGAAGATTATATAAATACTAATATATTAACATTATCAACAAATGTAAGAATAATTATAGATTATAATAGAGATAGACAAAAATTTGAATATAACTTATCTAAAAGAGATGATGCTAATCCAAATGATAGATATTTTTTAAAATTTAGATTTGATGATACAACAATTACACAAACACCACATATAGAAATGGGATTTATAGAAGGTTCATTAATATCTATGTTAATAGCAGATACAAGTGGAGGATTTTCATCAACATCTCAATTAGTTTCAACAAATGTAGTAGATATAAATGGTTCAATTCATGGAGTTTATATAAGAACAAATTTAGTGAATAATGGAACATTAGATACACAAAGTGGGTCTTTTAGTAATATATTATCAAGAATACCGATAAATGTTAATAGTGGTGGAATAATATTTGCTACTCCAAATAATGCTACTCATAAAAGTTTAGTTGATATTAGAACAATAAATTCAATAACAATAAGATTAACAGATGAAAGAAATAGAATATTAGATTTAAATGGATTACATTTTCAAATTGCTATATCTGTTGATTTTATATATAGTAAAAAACCGAAAAATATTCCAATGGGTGGATTATCACAACAAGGATTTGGTTCAAGTTTTCATCACGAAGAGACAAATAATATAGATTTAAGAAACGATGAAGAATTTAAAAAAGTATCAAAACAATTACAAAATACTAAAATAAAAAATAAACCAAAAAATAAGAAATAATTATAATAATTTATTATATATATACTATTATGGGTTTCTTTTCAAGAATTGGTAGTAAAATTTCAAGTGGAATACACTCGGCAGCAAGAATTGGAAAAAAAGTTTTGGGTAATGTTCATAGAATTGGTAATAAAATTGCTAATACAGCAGAAAAAGTTGTTAATGTTGTAGATAGAATCCCCGGAGTTGGACAAGTTTTAGCACCAGTTAGTGGTGTAGTTAGAAGTGGAATTGGATTAGTTAGAGATGTAGCAGATGCTGCTGGAAAAGGTCAAAAATTAATTACAGAAGGAGAAAAGATGTTTGATGAAGGTGAAAAAGCACTAAAATCTAAATTAGAAAGAGGAAAATCTGCTATTCAAGAAAGTAGAACAGAAGCACGAAGTAATATAGCAAATGAATTATCTCGTATTAGAGGTTAAATTTAATATTATAGATTAATAAAATTTTATATATATAATTATATATATATAAAAAATGAGTGTTCAAGAATATGCAAAAAGATTAAGAAATACACGAACTTATACTTTTACAAATAATTGTGGTGGTAGTAATGGAGGAAATTTTGATGAACTTGGTAATTTTGATTGTGCTATACCTCCAAATCCTTTTCCACAAGATGTAATAGCATCAAGAGCAATATTTAAACTAAAAAGTTTTTATATTACAGAACAAACAACATCATCAAGAGCAAGTGGTAAAACAGATGTAGATGATAGTGGATATTTTATTGAAATAAGTGGTGCTGGATTTAATCAAGGTCTCAAATCACAAGCAAAAAATTGTGATTTATCAAATTCTTTTGTAATTTATAATAAAGATGCTGGATGTAATAATAATAATAGTTTAATTTATCAAAGAATTAGTGGTGGTGAATATTATGGTGAAGATGTTTTATGCTCTAATCCATATGGAACAATATTAAATGTTAAAGTTCGTATTATTGATGGTGAGGAAGGTGCTTTAATCGTTCCAGATAATGAATTTTTAAGTTCATTTATAACATTTTCTATTGAGTTAATTCCAGATAATTAGAATGCTTCAAAATCGTATCCAACTAAAACTAAAATTAAATAAAAAATTATTATATATAGATATTTATATATATAATAAAAATGGAAGGTGATGGAAGAGTTGCTCCCCCACAAGTCAATTACGACAATGTTCTACCATTAGCGATTGAAAGTCGCTCTAATCGTAGAGAATTTTTACCAGTTAATGGTCAATCTTTTTCAAATGGAACTGGTTCTACTATATGTAGAATTGATGTAAATGCTGATAGTATGTTAGATGCTACTCACTCTTATTTAGAATGTGTATTAACTAATACTTCTGGTGCTAATACTTTTCTTGCTCCAAATGGTTTTGGACCATCTTGGATACAAAGACTAAGAATTGAAAGTGGAGGTGTTGTTTTAGAGGATATAAATGAATATTCAAGATTATATGCTATGTTGGTCTTAAATCAATGCCCCAAAGAATATATTAAAAATAATCTTGCTTTACTTGGTATGTATCAATATCATGGAAGTTCAAGATTAAAAGCATCAAGTGCTACTAATGCTGGTGTTAATGTTGCTACTACTGGTGGTGATAATAGACTCATAGCAGATGACTCATTTTCTAATTCTATTCCAGATATTGATGAATTACATTATAATATGTCTGCCCAAGGATTTTTAAAAGGAAATACTTCAATTGCTGTATTAACAGATGGTGTTGCTACTCAACCAACCACAGAAGGTCTTGCTGGTGTTCATGCAACTAACCGACTTGCTAATAATGGTCGATTAAAGATGTGTATTCCTCTTGTTTCTGGGTTCTTAAATATGGATAAATATATACCTCTTGTTATGATGAATGCTGGTTTTACCATAGAACTAACCCTCTGTGATGCTCTAAGAATTGGAGTTGTTCAAACTGAAACTGCTTATGATGAGAATGATACAGCTGCTGGTAATCAAGGTGCTTTTAGCGAAACTCCTTCTTGGACTATAACTGGTGTAAAATATGTTGCTCATCTAATTGATTTAGATAGAATGTTTTATGATAGATTAAGAATGGTTATGGAAAGTTCTGGTGGAGTATTACAACTTGCTGGACAATCATATAGACATTTTAGTGGTAATTTACCAAATGGTGAAACTCAAACTACTATAACATTACCAGCAAGAGTTAAGAGTGTTAAATCTATTTTTGGAACATTTATTCCAACTGCTAATTCTGGTGTATATAATGCTTATGATACTTCTGTATTTAATAGTGTTGGTTTAACATCATTTAGATTTGAAATTGGTTCTGTAAGATATCCTCAAACTGATGTATCATTTAGTGCTACAAATATATTAGACCAAAGTGAAAGAGAGGCAGAATTAGATAAAGCATTTGGTAAAATTGGTGATTATCAACATCAAAAAGCATATTCTACCAAGCATACATTAAATAATTCTGGTGGTCGTAATGGTTCAAATATGGGTTCTCAAAGTGCTCTATCTGCCTTCTTTATAGGATATGATTTTGAGGCCTTCCAGAGGGTTGCTCTCGAAGCGGGAATCAACACCGCAGACCGCTCTTTACCAATTAATTGTATTCTTTCAAGAGCAGCATCATCTGTTGCCGCAAGAGCAGATTTCTTTGTATTAGTAGATGCAATTTTCTTTATTAACTTAGATGGAACTGCTTCTGTTTCATACTAAATTTAAAAATTAAATAAATAATTAATAATATATATTAAATAATATATATGATTAAGGTTGAAATAAAAAAGAGTAGTTATCCAAATAAAAAATTTATGGCGATATTTTATGATGGTAAAAAGAAGATAAAAACTACTCATTTTGGTGCTGGTGGTATGAGTGATTATACAATTCATAAAGATAAACAAAGAAAACAAAGGTATATAGATAGACATAGAAAAAGAGAAAATTGGAATGATTATATGACTGCTGGTGCTCTTTCAAGATGGATATTATGGAATTTACCAACATTAAAAGGTTCTATTGATGATTATAAAAAAAGATTTAAACTAATATAGAAAATATATAAAGATATAATGAGAAAAATTAAAAGATTATCTCTTTTATCAATATATGATAATGTGGGATTTATTGTTAAAAGGTTGGTTAGTTGGGGTTGGAATAATATCAATTTATGCGATTGAAAAGTATTATAGAAAAAAGGAATTAATACAATTACAAGAAAAATTAATAAGAATAATTAATAATTTAGAAAATCAAAATGAAGAAATGACAGAACAAAATGTAAAATTAATTGATGGATGTAGAGAACATTATCAAAAAATTGAAACATATCTAAAACAAAATAATCTAAAATAAATATATATTAATGGTAATAAGTAATGAAATCACAACAGAATATAGAGATATTGAAAATCCTTTTGTATGTAATAGTAGTAAACCAATTCGTCTTGGAATACCACAAAATCAAAAAAATAAAAGTGTTATCTTTACTACTTCAAATACTAATGGTAATAAATATTTTTATAATGAAACTGACCCAAAATTAAATTATGTTTTTGGTAAAGCAGAGGAAAAAGAGATGACAGAAATGGATAAATATGATTATGAAATTCCAGCAAATGTTCTAAATAAGGGGTTATCTTATGAAAGGCATAAAACTGGATTACCAATATCTTTTTTACAAATTAATAATGAAGAACAAGGTATAGAATGGTATAAAAAGAATTATCCAAAAATTCCAGATGATTTATTACCAATTATAGCACGATATCATTGGGGAGAACCAATTACTAAAAAAGCACTTAAAAATGAAAGAAAGAAATTAACAAAGAAGTTGAATAAAAATGGTGAAAAAACATTACAACAAAGAATTGAAGATGGAGAAGATATTTTTAAAATTGATTTTAACAAAAAATAAATATAATATAAATTATTAATATATTATAAATGTTTGTTTTCCACAAAAGCGATTTAGACAGAACAAGTCAATTGAATAAAGTTCATAGTAAAAGATATGGAGATAATGCTAATAATATTACAAGAATTGGTAATCATAAACCTTCTATTCCAGTATATAGATATGATTTAAGTAATGTTAGAAGAGCAAGTGATGCTCGTCATAGAGTTATGGAAGATAGAAGACAACAACAATTTAATAATCAATTTACTGATTTTAAACTTGGTCGTCCATTAAACTAATTCTTTTAATTCTACATCATTTTTTGGTATTAAATCTTCTTTTGGTTTATCTTTATCTTTTAATTTCTTTTTTTCTTCTTCATCATCATCTGTTTTATCATCTGGAGGCGGTTTTCTTTCACATTGTATTATATAGCATAGATTACACTTACAATGACATCTACTTTTCCACACAATTAAGAGCAATGAACCGACTGCTCCAAGCATTAAAGCAACTGCTCCAGCAAATTGGTCTATTGTAAAATCTTGTAATTTACCCATATTTGACATACTAATATAAATAGTATAGAAATTCTTTTAATTTATCTAAAATTAATTATATTATAATTTATCTCATATATATAAATAATATATATAGAAATTACAAAAATATTATAGATTTTTTTTCTTTACTAATTATATATATAAAAGTTATGACACAAACACAAGAGCAAATAGATGAAATGATAGATGAGTGGAGAGCAGATAATAGAACATATGAGGAAAAAGTTAAAGATGTAAGAGCAAAAGTTGAAGAAGAAAAAAATAAAAAAGAATATGATAAAAAATTAAAAGATTTAATAGATGCTGGTGGTTTTCATATGGAAGGAATTGCAGAAATTAGAGCAATAATAATGCTTATACAAAATTGTCCAGAGGAAATAAAACCACTACAAGAAAATATGGGTAAATGTCTTGAAATATTAGTTAATATGTCTAATCAATATTTACAATTATATAAAAAAGAAAATCAAGAATTATGGAATGATGAAATTGAAAATGAAATTGAATAAATTATAATTAATTAATTAAATTAATTATAAGTTTTTAATAATCTTCAGTATTATCTATAATATTATTTGATTTATTTTGTTTTCTTTCTTTTTTCTCTTTTTCTATCTCATTATAATCTAATTCTAATCTAATAATCTCAATTTTTGGAAAATAAATAAAACTTGATGTCTTTATATTTGGTTTTCTATTACTTGAAATATTAGCAACTATGTGATATGATAATCCAAGTTCATTAGAAATATCTTTTAGACTAATATAGTCCTTGTTGTGGAGTTCAACTCCATTTTGTGTAATTTTGCAATTGTACCGATTTATTTTACTTAACATATATATATATAATTAGTAAAGAAAAAAAATCTATAATATTTTTATTTAATTACATAAAAAATAAAAATCTATAATATATTTAAAATTTAACCCTTCTTTTAAATTCATTTTTATTAATAATAGTCATATTAGTATTAAATTCAAATCTAACTTTACCACCAGCAAGTAAATCAAATTCAAGTCCATTTGGGTCTTCATAGAGACGATTATATAATTCAATTACATCACCATCAAATTCTTCATTTGCTTTATATATAATACTATCAACTGGAACACCTTTCATTCTAATATGATATCCATAGATGTCATTACCATCTTTATCTTTTGATTTTAATCTATCACAATAACATTTTTTTCCAAGAAACACACTATCAACTGCAAATATTTCTTCTTCTGCTCCATCAAGTTCAAAATCAGTGTGAAATTGACCCATATCATTACCAATAAGAACTCTATTATATTTTTCTTTAAAATCAATTCCAAGTAATTCAACTTTATCGCTATCAATATGGATGCTATCTGTGTCTGTTATGTACATATTGTAATTTTTATCCTCTGCTAAGGTCATAACTTCATACATAATTCTTTTACTCATAGATAATATTTCTACACCACAATGAACATTATTAAAATGAGTATCAATCGTTTTTATCGTCTCAACTTTAATTGTTCTTTCATCTGGTAATTCAATTGCTGTTTTTATATCATTATAATTTCTTTCTAAATATTTATTCCAATCTTCTTTTTTTATATACTTCTTTTCCGTCTCAATTGGTTTCATAAATGATTTTCCATATGATGAATTCATCAATTCTTTAAAAACCATTTGTATTGGATTTTTTTCTTTTTTGAATTTTAATCTTTGATTAAATAGATCTCTCATCGTCTCTTTTATACTTTTATTTCTACCTTCATCATAATAATAACCCATAATAAATTCATAATCAATATCTTGAAAATTTATTAAATCTTCTAAACCAACTTTATCCATATAGATTTCTTTACCGACTAAATCATTTGTAAAATTTCTAATACCATCATCAGTAAGAACAGAAGCACAAGGAAAATTATATTTTTTTCCAATTCTTGTAATTTTTATTTTTATAAAATAACCATCATAATTATTTGGTTCAAAATTTTTAATAACTTTTGGACGACCCATTAAAAAACCATCCATTCTATTCATAGCACTTGGATAGAGCGATACAGCATCAAAATCACTTATTTTACAATTCATTTTTTTATGTTTTTCATTTTTTGCTGTCATACATCTACCACCAACTACACAATTTTGAATAAAATGACGAGGAATACCACTAATTTGATAAACTCCATCATAGCAACCATTTTGTTTTAAATAATCATCCGCCATACTTGCGAGGGTTAAATAATCATTTATATCTTGTCCAGTTGCTTCATCAACTAATCTTTTGAATGTTTCATAACCTTTTTTAAGAGTGATACAATCCATATAACAATATTCACCAGCATATTTTAATATATCTATTTTATCATCTTTTATACACTCCCATTTTTTGCAATTTTCTAAATACTCATCATCATCCTCATCATCTACAAAAGATAAACAATAATCTACATCTAAAAATTGATTTTCAACATTTTCTTCTGTATATAATGAATAGGGTAAAATTTCTTTTTTTACATCTAAATTAAAGCATTTACCAAACTTTTTTAAAGGCATATTTATCATTTTTAAACTATCTCTTATTTCAATTGATAAAACTAAATCACGATTATATGCAAGTGCTTTACACGACATAACACCATTTGATTTTTCAATTGTTTCAACTGAATATAAATGTTTTAATAAAAATCTAAAATCATATCCAGCATTATGTGCTATAAGTCTTAAAGTTCTTTTATGTTTATATGTATCATCTATATTAGATGCTTTTTTATGTGTTCCATATTTATTTACTAAATCGTCTAATAATTGTTTAGCACAATCAATTCCAAAAAATCCGTTTCTATGTTTATCAGTATAAACACAATATGCTTTATGCTCTGTATCCTTACCATCATTTCGTGAAGTTGTAGTTTCAAAATCAAAATATATACTATCAAGGATATCCCTTGAAAATGGTTTTTTTGGTTTATTTATTTTTGTATTTAATTTTTCATCGTACTCCAAAGACCCAAAATCTTTTACTTTATTATAAAAAGTAGATTTATATAAATTTTGATTTAGTTTTATTTCTTCTAAGTATTTATCTTTATTTTCAAATAAATATTTTATTAATTTATAACTATCAATAAATTTATTATTAGATTTTTGAAAACCTTTTTTTTGTGAATATTTTTCTATTTTATTAAAATCTTTGATATCTTTTATATCATCATAGTTTTTTATACTATAACTGGTATAGTTTGTTTTTTCTATTAAAAAGAAGTGGTCTGCTATTAATCCAATACTTACTAATTTATTATTTTTATCTCCGTATCTTCTTAAATTACTTTCACAATTTATAGACTTTAATGTGATGTGAATATTTAATATATTAGCAATATAATCTAATTTTGTAATTGGTATATTTCTATTTTTTACAACATGTAAAATTGGTGATATTTCAATACCAGCACATTTTAAGGTATGACATATACAATTTATATCATATTTACCATCTATTTTTTCTTCTTGTTCTTTTGTATATATTCCGTATCTTGTTAAATCAACTTTATCTAAATTGTGAGTATATGGAAAAAATCCTCCACCCGGATTTGGTTTTACTTTGGATTTTTTACTAAATTTTCCCATATTTATAATTCTAAAAACTGGATTTTTTTTTGATATTTTTATCCAATTTTTTTTACTATCTGGGTCCTCTTCATCTATTTCTAAATTTGTTATTAGTGATATTATTTCTTGTCTGTTATCTGGTTTTAATGTAATATATTGAGATGTTCCGTCTTTTCCTTCTATTTGTATAATATATCTATTTAATGGATTTAGACTATTTATAATATCAATTATATTATTATCTATTTTACTTGAGTCTATTTTTACACCACTATTTTTATTAATATTTTGATAATTATATTCTTTTTTTAAATTATTAGATATTGAATTTATATAATTTTTTATATTTTTATCTTTCTTTTTTATTGTTTTTTTATATAATTCTCTTTCTTTTTTAGTTCTAACTTTTAATACATCACCTTCTATGTAATTTTTTACATTATCTTTTATTTTATCTTTTTCTACGAACTTATCTTTACTTTCATAATATAATTTATTGCTATCATATGCTATAAAATTTGTTAGTCCTTTTCTTATCTGTTCTTTATTCCATTCAATAAATCTTTTTGATGGTTTTCCATCTTTATTTATTGCTTTTTTATTTGGAAACTTCTTTTTATACTGCTTTAATAATCTTTTTCTTTCATTAACTGGTTGAATATCAGTTTTATTAATAGATTGATTTTTAATTTTATTCTTATTCATATCTAAATTATTATATATTTCTTTTTGGTTGTTTGCGGTTTTAACTTTTGCTTTACTTAACATATATATATTATAAGCAGAGAAAATAAATTTGTAAAAATACGAATAATTAAAAATTTCTATAATATATTTTTTTATTTTAGAATTTCTATAATATAATAAATAATAATTTATCTCATTATTTAATATATTTGCAATTAATTTATCTCATATATACACTATTACTCATCTATTTTATCTCATATATCCATCATTACCCACTAAATCAATATATAGACCATAAGACCAGAGACAACCAAACCTACCAAAACAAGACCACAAAAAACAGACCAAGACGACAAAGAGCGAAAAAATAAGAGCATTAGAAACCGAAAAAAACAAGACCACAAAAAACAGACCAAGACGACAAAGAGCGAAAAAATAAG
>Ga0208161_1000783_pt1 | contig 17618 bp, 19 predicted proteins | sample CB_VirMetaG_3_FD_184538 | JGI IMG/M metagenome (GOLD analysis project Ga0208161, IMG submission 184538) | Freshwater to marine saline gradient viral communities from Chesapeake Bay - CB_1508_1S Viral MetaG (SPAdes) (version 4) | ecosystem: Environmental > Aquatic > Marine > Coastal | place: USA...
AACGGCGATTGATCCAGACGAAATCCACGGAGAGTTTTTAAATGCTGTTATTGTGAATTGAAATGACTGGCCTGGTTCTATTGGTGATGGGGGTGTATTAATATTAAATACGCCTGCTGGATCATTGATAATAAAATAATTGATCACACTCACTGGGCCATCACCGATGTTCTTTATTGTTATAGAATCATCTGTGTATGTTGTTCCATACGGGAGGTTGTTAAAAGAAATGACCCCCCCATTATACCCCTCAACTACAATGTTACCAATTGGACCGTCCTCATAAATACAGCTACCATCATCGGCATTGGCTGCTGGGTTGTAGTTGATAGACGCGGGGTCTGTACAGCCGAAAATAGTTTGATTATCTGGACCGCTACTAGATATATCTAGATCTTTTGGTGATAGCACCGTCAGCATATATTCCTGACAAACTGGATCGTATCCCCCGACAATCCTTACATCATAAGCATCGGGCCTGTTGGACTGTGCTATTGCCCCGCTAAATAGCGCCTTAAAATAAGCAGACATACCAACGTCAGAAATATCCTCAATGCCCTGCCCGTCAACAAATCTAAACACCCTCCCAGAACTCTTGTGCGCAAAGTAAAAAGTATTGTCAATTCTAACTACAGATTCTGGATTGTTATCGCATCCAGCCTTAATGGAATATACGCGCTCCTTGCCAAGGATTTCGTTAGATGCAATAAGCTGATCTTCCCCTAGAGCATTTGACAGAATTGTGGACGACACTGGTATCATGGTGCATCTGTCTTGCTGTATAACAAAAAGATTACCCCCAATCTCATCCATAAAATTTATATTCCCAAATCTTTCTTCAATGTCTTTGTATGGGAACAAAGAGGAATTAAAAGAAGAGTAGTTGAATATGTCAGAATCAACGCTACTCCTTTCAGAATATATAATGCCAGCTTCTCTTCGTAGTCTTTTTGCGTTTAAAGAGGCTACATTGTATCTGCCATAGTTTTTAATTTTAGACGGGAAAAGATCGCTTGCGTTATGTGATTCTAAATACAGAGTATTAAAGTTGCTATTTAAAACAGCAGACCCATCAGTATCGGTAACATCACCTATAATTTCAAGAAATTGCGATCCTTCGTATTTATTAAGATTGCACGCAAATGGCCTAAAATAAACGTCACCCTCATTAATAAGAATTGGTGTTGGTTGGTATAAATTATTTCCGTATTGAACCTTTATTGTTTTATAAACCTCACCAACTTCTTGATATACCTGGGTTTCTATGCCAGTCTCCTTTTTTGGAGAAAAAATCTCAAACACAACATTTTGATCCCAGTAAGAGATGCCTTGAGCTACGCTCGTGTAATCAAAATTAGAGTTTGAATCGTTGTTTTTTATAACTACAAATTCACCAAAATATTTAGCAGATGGATCTGATACATCAGAAATGAGTGGATTTGAATCTGGGCTCAATTCATCGAAATAAACTGTTTCAATAACTTCAAATACATAATTTCTTGGAAAAGTTCTTCCATATGCCGTTTGATATGATATTATTCTAAGTTTATCTCCCTCAGAAAACTTATAAATAGAAAGACTCTGGTCCTCTCCCCTGGCTCCAAACTCTTTCGAATATGAAATCTCTGACGATTGAAGGAAGTTTAATGAGACATAAATTTTACCACCATCATCATTTGTTTCCCCGCTTGTCGGTATTGAAAACGCTGCGTTAGTAGTGTATTGTATGAAATTTGTTATTGTCTTATTGCCACCGTAAACGATTTGATATGAATCAGCCCATGACGGTGGATTGCCATTCATTTCAACCAATACAGATGCTTTGCCCTTTAAATTGCCTCTTTCTTGGTCAGAATACCCCCTTACAAAAACAGATCCAATTGGATTTACAAAAGACCTCCTTCCGTGCGAGTCATAAAAAACAACACCGAAATCGTGATCTGAATTTGATTTAAAGGATCTCTGAGAAGATTCTTCACCAATAAGAATACCAGACGAAGACGTGATTTGTATTGTAGGCGATGAGTAAATTTCAATTTGAGGGTTTTTAAGTCTAAACGACATAGTTAAATGAGGGTATTCAACCCACGCTAAACCATCCGCATCGTTTGGAGTAGAGTATATAGATTCCTTTTTAACTACATGTGATATGTTATTTTCAACTGATAAAATACCACCAGAATTACCTTGTATCAATGGAACTGTAGTTCTGCCGCTAAATCTATCATACTGAGTAGCATTCCCAACATTAGCACTATTGAGCGATGGCATAATATGTTTTAAGTCATCGCCACCTAGCACACCCAGCCAAGAGCACGTACTTAAAATCTTTCCAGTAAACCACGGCCCGTAAAATACTGCGGCGCCACCCAGAGTCATAAACCCACCTCCAAAGGCAGAACTAGCAAAATTAAGCGCCTTGTATATAGGGTTTTGATTTAAGTATACATCATTATATATGTAGTCTGTTGGAAGTCTATCTGGAGGCAATGATCCACCTGGCCCACCGTCGCCATCAAAAAGACTAAAAAACTTAGCATAATCATCAATTATTGATGCTGTAGCTACACTTATAAGTTCCTCTGGTACATGGCATGAGATAAAGAAGTAGTCTGTACTGTTGCCAAGAGGGATCCCTCCCTTATCATACACATAACCCATAATTGTTTTGCTAGATTCATTTAGATGAAGCCAGTCGCCAGAAATATTAGGACCAAGATCAAGATAGCCACCAACTGGGTACTGAAAGTCTAGGATTGAATTTTGTTGATTGTATAGTGTAATAATATACGCCTCTTCTCCCCCAGCGTCAATTGCCACTTGGGCAGGAGTTACAGGTGCACCTGTAAAAGGATTAATAATCTCTTGAATATATTGTGGGTTAGTAAAATTGCTCTGGTCGTAAAAATTACTTAGAGTCGCTAATCCATTCGCAACATTGCTCATAAAGTCTGGTGATAAAAGCCACCATGGAGATCCTGGAATCCATTTTCTAACGCATGTCCAAAACTCAAGACCATCGTTTGGTATGGACTCTAAAAATATTTTATACTCCCTTGATTTATCTATATTAAATGCTTCTTGAAAGTCTGGGTCGTCAGCAGACTCTTCAGGAGTGGCAGTCATCAACCCAAATTTAGCGCTTCCTTTTTTGGGTATAACAGCACCCCCAGCGCGATTTAAGTTGGGACTACCATAAAGATTTCTAGACAGCATACTTATGAGCTTTGATAAATCATCACCCTCTTGTACGGTTTGAAAATTTTCAATTGGCAAATCCCAATCAAACGTAGAGTATCTCTTTAGATCATAGATAGAGAAATAATCGTTGCCTGTATTGTCAAGTTCCCATGCAGTGGCAATATCTCTGTTACCAAGAACTCTATCCACCACATCAAAAAATGCAGACCTCAATGTGTTTGAATCAATAGATGATTGTATACATTCTAATGTTATGCTAAACGAGAGGACATTACCAGGTATAACAAACGGGTGTGCTGCCGACGTTCCAAGATACATCTCTTCCACCGATGGAAGAGCATCAATAGAATCTACTGTCTTCCAAAAGACACTGGCAACACCACCGTTATCCTTCATGGCATTGAAGCTTTCTGCGTAGGATGTGTCGTTTAGGGCAACGGTGGAAGTGGTGGCGTTTGGAAAAATATTTAGAGCACCAGCTTCATCTGGTGTCTGCCAATATAAGTTTCCTTCATCATTGTTCTCTACACCTAAATGCCTAGATTGATGAAAAGAGTCAATAGCATTATAGAGGTGAAAATTTCTCCTGGGTTTAAATGATACGCCTAGCGTTATTTTATCCCCAACATCAAGCAATGGAAAAGAATCGTTGCCAATCGTAATTCTAAAGCCAGAAGTTTTTTGAGAAACATTACCAGCTTCATTGCTACCACCGTGACTTTCCAAGCACACTGTTGGTTCCACTAACAGGCTCTGGGAAAGTGGCAAAGAAGTTGATTTGTCATACTCCACAGAAAGCGTAGCTTCAACCTTATGATTTGGCAACCCTTCAACGTAATTGCCATACATGAGTCTATTGTCAACAACAGACTGAGCCTCTGCTTTCTGAGGTACGCTGTCAAAGAATTTATTTTCGTCTTTGCTCGCAACGGGTATGCCTATTACGTCGTTTTTAAAGTCAAAATAAATATTATCGACTGATGTCGTTAGCGCATCAATTTCTTCTATAATCTTATACGGTCCATCTCCTTGCTGACCAAGAACTTGAATTCTTTTTATATAAGACCAAGAATCATTAATAATATCGCTTTCTATAAATACACGACAAACATTGTATGGGGAGTGATCTGGATTCTTTTCAGCTCCCTGAAATATAATGCTTGTGGGTATAGCTATGCCTGACTTTGGAGATATTGAAGACAGAGATCCGTCAGAATACACAATTCTGTATGCAAACTTAAATCCCTCACTTTTTTCAAAGTTGTTAACATCGCTGCTTAAATCTTGAATAAATACAAAGTGCGGTTTTGTTAGCGGTGTTGGCTTGCAGGCATGAGAAAAAAGAATAATTTCTTTTTCCGTAGACGGGAGCATAAAATTCCCCCCCTCATCACTTGTAAAAATTCCGTTTGGATTTTCAACCCCTTGTTTCGATGCAATTGCTCTCGAAAACATAGATGGGATGACGTTTATTTTTCTTGGCTCACCCTTATTATCTGTAAAGTACAGGTGAAAATCCTTTTCATAAGTGCTCTTCTCGGAATCGGTTACAGAAATAGTGGCGCCAGACTCCCCCCTAACCGCCCTTGCAACTCCAGTAGGTACGTTTAGGCTATTCCCGTATACAACATTTCCCTGAATAACGCTGTGTTCGTCAAAGTTAAAATACGATCCTTTTGCTACACACTTTATTGTGTTTTTCTGATCATCAACAACCGAACTTAAATTATTATTACCCCCACTTAATGTTTTTGCATATTTGGTGTGCAATGAAAGAACTCCGTTTGGATCATAAACCCACACTCCATTGTGGTTAATGTTTGAGTGCTTTACAAAAAAGTAAATAAGCTTTAGCTTATTGTCTACGACACTACCAATTACTTTATGGTCTCCAGAAAAAATTGCATCATCTATATAGTGAAAAAAGAGCTGTGTGTTTCCCCTAGCGGCCTTAATAACCCCATCTCCTCCATCGCTAGAATCATTTGTTACTGCATTAATGGCATCCACAAATGACGTTGAGGCTACGAGCCTTTTGCTTGATGATTTATCAAGAGATCTAGGCGTAATCTTATGTATAGCCATTAGTACTTAGGTGCTTGTTTAAAGTTCTTCCTAATTGTCTTTAGAGCTTCTTCTTTTGTGAATCCGCTGAGCCTTGCGTTAGCTTTTCGTCTTTCGTTATAGTATTCTGTCCTAGCCCTCTGCTTCTCAGCCATAGGAACGCTAGACTTTCTTTCAATAATCTTGTAGTATATATAAGACCTCAGGGCCTCTTCTGCATACACATGAACCTCTGGATCGGAAGATCTAGCCTCGTCAGCCACATACTCCATAACTACTTGAGAGTATAGACTACTTGTACTTACCTCAATTCTGTTTTGATCAAGGTTAATTCTGTACTCACCAGCCAGATGTCCTCCACCAATCCCATAAAGCCTTCCTATGCCACCTTCGTATAGATAATTTTCAAAGATGTAAAAATCTCTGTCTCCTGCGTCTGCCCCACCAGCCCCAGCTGTTGCCGTTTTGTCATCAATTCTATCACCAATAGCATTAAGGGCGATATCCATGGGACCAGATTCAAATTGATCATTTTTAATGGGGTCCTGATCTGCTATTGTCTCCATTCTTCGAGACATATTAAGATTTTTGTTCTGTCCAAAAACATAGACCACTCCATCAGCACCAACGGCACCAATCTTAACCATATCTACAAAATCATCTGGCAAGCTGATAGTATCATTGCTTGAATCTACATCAAGCTTAAGAGACTTTATTTTCTTCCCCAAATCAAATCCGATTTCTCGTATGCCCCTGAGTGCAAAGTTCCTGATTGTAGAATCAGATACATTATTTGCATAGTCATCACCATCAGACGTGATGATAAAATCTCTAATTATTTGACTAAGTTTTACTTTGTTATGGCTCATCTTTTTGCTTCTTCTTGTGACGTAACTTGAACCATACCCCCGTCAGCAAGGCTGATACCAAGCAATTTTGCTATTTCAAATACTATCTCAGAACTAAAGTGTTCGGGCAACATAAAGTCAATTGATGAAGTTGGATCAAAAATTGCGCTTACCTCTACGTTATCCATACTAATCTCCATATACATAGGGTCAGAGTCCACATATGATCCGTCATTGGTTCTTCCCCCTGGAGTCCTGTAATATGTGATATCAATTGATGTGATATCATTTGGAAAAACCTCTATTTCATCGGAAACCAACGCAACAGGGAAGTCTGGCGTTGGGGTAGAGAGATTGCTGCCGAGTATTCTATCCATCTTCTCGACATCATACACAATCTCACAATTTGTTTTATTAATATTATATCCAGTTGTTCCGCTATTTCCAATACTAATTGATATAATCCTAGATAGATTATCTGGCTTAAGGAAAATGTTTGTCCCAGAAATTACTGTCGTGTAATTTGGAATTCTAGTAACAAATGAAGAAAGATCTTCTAATGTCCTCTTTCTTACTGACTTATCCCTACCTGGATCAAGGTTCTGCCTGCTTATCTTTTTTGCATCAACAAGCTCCGTAAATAGTTCATTATAGATGTTTTGTTGTGCGATAACGGCAAAGCGGTTGAACACAGTCGGTGTAATAAAACCACGCTGATCTTTGTTAGCTAGGTTTTTTAGTGTTCTATATACTTTATCAATACTTGCCATACAGCAAATATACGAAAAGAAAAGAGGCCCCGAAGGGCCTCTCGTTAAGCAAGGCGTTCGAGCCTTTCCTCTAGCGTTGAGAGTACCGAGGCTCCCTTTTCTGTTAAACAGAACCTAGACATAACATCAATAGCTTCTTGACCCACTGGGACAGATACAATCATGCTGTTGCTATCAAACCACTTAACTGCATCATTAGAAAGTTTGATAATTTGATAGTCGGCAGCCTGCTGAATAATAGATCTTGTGCGCACTTGTGGTGAGTCAAATGATTCAATAAATTCTTTGGTTTTGCTCTTAGCAATGCGCAAAAGATTAAATCGAATGTCGGACACAGAAGCGTTGATATTGACGCCAAAGTAAATAGCCACTGGCAACAAATCTTGAATATCCTTGTCTCTGACCATGGCAACAGCATCAGTGAGCATAAATTCCTTTTCAAGCTCTTTTTCAGCGTCGCGTTTAGTGTCAACGAGCCTAAACATATTCCCGCCATTGGCCTGATTGTATGGGTGCTTATCCAAAAACATCCTCAGGTTGGGCTGCGTTTTGTTTACAAAAATTCTTCCGTCGCGGAATATAACTGACTGACGAGTAGCGTTCTCAGATTGTTCGTCTCTCCAAATTGAAGGCTCGTTAGGACAGTACCTCAATTCTCGAACTGAATCCCTGCTTTCATCATATACTGTAATGCCTTTTTGCGGGAGCATAAAGATAATTCCAGACTTTCTGATGAGCTCAAATTCAGAGTTTTGATTTACACTCTCCTTGCGCTTAATTGGAAGTGGTTTTTTGGGTGTCACGCTAGTAAACGGGACCTGTTCTTGTTGTGTTGCCTCTGGCTGTGCCTTTGCAACTGGCTGAGCTTTTGGACGCCCAGGCCGTGTAGTTGTTTTTTCCATTGTATTAAATTTTAACGGTTTGGTTTGTATTTATTGTCAAGATCTATAGCTAGCTGAGATGCAGCCGCAGACCCTATGTCTCTTGAGATGATTCCAAGTCTGGCTATGTTTCCTTGGAATTTATGAGTTCCAAGCCCATTTCCAATATGCCTGAATACAAGCTTACCATCTGTTCTTTCGTATGATCCATCTACAGTATTTGCACCAGCAACTGCAATTGATGACCCCGCATTATCATAGATAATAATATTGCTCTCAGCGTCTCTTCTAATTACAAAGACATAACAGGTTTTAATATCTTCTTCAGGCAAATTACTTGTTATGATTGGTGATGGTGACGGTGTTTTTACAAACCCGCCCTTTTCTGAAGAAAATTGAAACGCAAAGCTGTTATTGTCGTATGGATCAACAAACGCATATGTCAAGCCTTGACCAGATGTGCTGCTCCCCTGAATAACAAATCCAAGCTTATCGCTGTCTTGTACGTCCGTAACGCTTCTGCCGACTACACAGTAAAGTGTAAATTCCTTCTCTACGATGTATGTGTTCGGGAGTGTGAAATAATCACCAGTACCCATATCAGCAGCTTTAGTAGCCAATCCATTGTTCGTTCTTCCCGTAGATGTGTCGAGAGGAATGGTTCCCCCTATAGTGGAAATATCGTACGTAGTGCTACCAATACCGCTGTTAGTCCACGCTGTAATATTACCTCCAGATTCAGTAAACCCATCTTCGTTGTAGTCTATATCTGGCTCATTACCATCACCAAATTCAATACCTGAGATGGTAGCCCCAGTTCCAAACACCGTCCCATCTGTACCCCCTATAAAAGTTCTTTTGCTAACCTTTTGAGTAGTTCTTACCACTGGGAGTTGTCTAACTTCGCTTACGACGTCCGTAAAGGCACTTATTTTTGCTTCTTTTACGTTTGTCCTACCCTCTACTGCGTCGAAGCGCATAACGTTTGTTTTAACGCGGTCAGAGGAGATGAAACCTAAGATAGCATCTATCAGATCGGCCTCACCTCCAACCTCACACGCGACAGTAACAGAAGTCTTTTTGAATGATTCACCATCGAGAAGATTGCTCTCTTCGTAAATCGTAGCATCATTAAATACAATATTAACCCTCCCAACAGATGCCGTCATAAACGCAAGTTGATCAACAGATATGGCCAAAATGTCCAAACCCTCTCCAGTGTCTGAGGTTGTTGTCGACGTAATGTTTACGTCTTTGCGCTTAAACAGGAAGAATTTTTTCATTGCATTAAAGATATTGCAAATATAGTAAAAAAGAAAAGGCCCCCAAGGGGGCCTTTTTTGTAGTCAAATGATGTTAATCAATAATATATATAGATACTGTATCGGCGGCAGTTCTTCGAACAACAAGTGTAGCTGCGCTTTCCCCTGCAATCGTAGGATTGTTAACGTAAGTTACTCCATCAGGTGTCCCCCCGTTAAGCGTTACGCTTTGGTTTCCGTCGTTAATGTAAAGACAAGTGGCAACTTCATTGTCCGCTTCAAGCTCTAGAATAGAGCATAGGTTTGCTCCAGTATCAAAAGTGATTACTCCTGGTCCAGTTTCCGAGGTATGTACAACAATGCCAGATCTGAACTCTGAAGCTGTAAGCGTATGACTTTGTGTGTCTACGTCTACTTGCTCAATATTGCCTTTAATGAGTTTTCCGTTGATTTCTACCTTATGTGCGTTAGCTGTACCAAGCGTTACATCTGATGCGATGGTTGCGCTTGCGATAGAAGTAATATCTCCACCAAACGTTGCGCTGGAAGAAAACGTTGCGGTGGAAGAAAACGTTGCGTTGGAAGAAAACGTTGTGTTTGCGCTAAAAATAATGTCACCAGATGGGTCGTAAATAGTGGTTACAGACAAAATGTCTGGATGAATGTATTTATTAGAAAAATCATCGCCAAGAGTAATTATAGAATTATTTGCATTGTTAATTTCGTTAACAATAGATTCTATAATTGGCCTTGGATCGGAGCCGTCTGTTCTTACAAAAGCAACATCAGTAGTGTCTGTTTCTTTAGCTGACTTAAAGTAAGCTATAACATTATTAGAAGTTGTAACCTCTATGCCACATACAGTTGATGCTGGAATACAAATAGAGTTATCTGTATCACCTGCGTCGTTATTTATGTAAATAAAGTTTTTAGAATTGTCCATGGCTTATTACGTTAAAGATATATTTCCGACACCAGTAATGTCTGGATGAATATATTGATTATTTATTTCATCGGCGATGACAATCATGGCTTTTTTGCCATACCTTATTTCGCCAGAAATTGCCTGAATAACTTCATGTGTCTTGTCTTCATTTACAGTTAAGGCTATAGTAACCTCTGCTCCAAGTCCATCCCCAATATCTTGAAATCTCAGGTCTATTTGAGTGCTATTGGAGTTGACATCCATCTTCCTCAGAAGATTCGCTGGAATAGCCCCCGCATCAGTTGCGCTGTTTGCGAAGTATAAAAATTTATGCATCTGTTTTTATTTTACGCAAATATAGTAAAAAAGAAAAAGGCCCCGCAGGGCCTGTTTCGTTTATGTAGATTCGACTTACTTACCAATAATGTCGAAGAACAAAATCCATTCAACCGTGCCAGCAGCAGTAATAGGTGAGTCAGTGGCAGTAGTATTCAAGAACAGAGTTCTAGCCTCGGCCGTGTATTCGCTGTCAGCAGTAATACCCGTATTAGCGCCAGATGTAGTAGGTGCCAAGTTAATAGAAACAGTTGCGTTGGTTTTAAATGCGGTTGTATTATTAGCATTATCAATAATTCCATCTGAATCTGAAACAATTTCAGTCCCTCCAGTCGTAGTCCCAATCTTAAATCCAAGATCCATGGATGCAGTGATGGTGGGCTGAGAGACGCAACGAATGTATGCTTTTGACAAGAAACTACCAGCGGGCTGTTCGATTTCGGCCTCAACAGCACTGTCCCGAACAAACGCATCCGTGACGCGGACTGAACGGGTTACTGTATTTGAGCCTTTATTCCAAAAGTATGTAGCCATTTTAATCAGTTTTATGAAGTTAGGACAGGGCCGAAACCCCGTCCTTCTCTTCAGATTAATAATTATGCCGTACCCTTAATGATAACGTGTTGGTTGGCCGCACGAGTCACCAAAGCGATTTCAGAGCGGTAGTGGAACGTAGCAACGTCCGTACCAGCGTCACCGTTGTTTGTGTGACCCAAGACACCACCACCAGTTACCCAGTGCTCCATCTCACGAGAGTATCCATTAGCCTCCTTGTAGTACAAAGACAACGCAGGGGCCTTGATACCAGTGCGAGCATCAGCAACCGTGGTCAATGGAACCATAGCTCCCTGCAAGTAGTTAGAAGCGCCCAACAGCGTTGGATCATTCAACAACTTCCAGTCATGCTTGTGGAACGTGTAACCACCGCGAGTGAATGACTTAAATCCGAGCTTTACGGCCATGTCAGCGCTGTTGTTAAAGGCACCGAATTGACCTGGCAAGCCAGCAGTAACACTGGTTGCAATACCAGAAGCCAACATGTCGTCGATAGCGAGGTCTTGCTTTCTGTTCAAGTACATAGCGTACTCAGAAGGCGCACCTTGCTTATCCAACTCCATGATCAAATCATCGAACTCAGCGAAGCTGTCCATCGGATTAGCGTTGGCATTAGAGATGACGATTCCGCCAGCCTCAACAGCAGTAACATACCCGTCAGAACCAGCCAAGTTGGGATCAAGGTCAGCAGCACCATTAGCAGTACCATCGGCATTGTTGTTCTGCTCTCCGAACAACATGATCATCTCACGCTGATCTTCAAAACGCTTGCGAGCCTCACCCTCAGCGTACATGAACCATCTGTATTCACCATTTCCGAGGTTCACCCAACCGATGTTCGTGGCCTGAGAGCCAGTAACTTGGTGGCGACCCTTAACGATGGTGAATGGGTTTCTCTTGCGAGTAACGTCAGTCTCAACAAAGTAGCTGGGCTGGGCTGATCCCTGTGGGTACATGTTACCCAAGAGGATCAACTCACCAGTTCCTGCTGGGTTACTACTAACAGCATTGTTGTCAAGAGGTACAAGAGCTATACTCGTGCTAGTGCTTGAACTTTTAGCAATATAACGCCTTCCAGTAGCCGCGTCCATAAAGACGTCATACTTGTTGATTGGAGTTGCAGCAATAGTCAATGTAACAACATCGTTTGTGTTACTAACCAATGCACTCCACGCAATAGTCTTGTGACGACGACCCACTTCGAACCACTCAACCTGGTCGGCAGATCCGCCAGAGTTGACTGCTCCAGTCAATTTCAAAAATCCAGTAATACCTTGATCGCCGTAGGTTTCGACGAGGTTGCTCATGACCAGCTCTTTGTTGGTGCCGATCAAATCATTAAGTGCAGCATACGTCTCAGCCGTCGTTCTAAACGCGGGGTTAACATTTTGATGCAGTTGTCCAATAGTAGCCATTTTTTAGTTTTTAGATGTTAAAAGTAAGTTTGTTAGATCCAGCCTTCATGAAGTTTCTAAGTTGACTTGTAAGCTGGTCTTCCTGATTTAATGTTTGGGATGAAGACGGGTTAGTATCCGTAGAGATATTAGCCGCCGAGGTCACAACAGCCTTCTGCCCATCACCCAGCCCTTGACGATACGCTGACGCCACAATGGTGTCAATGTTATCAATCACGGCGAGGTGAGAGTTTAGTTTATCGTAATCCCATGACCCATCGTTATTGATGTAATTATCAAAGAACGAATCAATGTTTTCGTTTCGGTTAATGATGTTATTTATTTGATCATTATTTAGACCGAACGTAAATGTTTTGTCACCTCCAAGATCAAACTCGATAGCTTGCATGGCTCTTGTTTCTTGAATCATGTTCTGCATCCAGTTGTCGTCGATGTACAAACCATCGTCGTCATAGCTATTATCTGTAATTTCTGGAGCCGCATAGGTCTGTCTGATCCTTTCGATCTCGCCCCGTGCGTCTGTCGCATCAATTTTCAGCTGAAGCATAGACATCTGAACATCCTGATCGTCATAGACGTTAGGGTCCAGCTTGTATTTGTTGCCAACAAGCATGTTGATCTCCTCGAAAGAAAGATTAGGATATTGCTGAGACATCTGTACACGCACCACCGTGAGATCGTCCATTTCGGTCGGGTTCATCGATTGGTACGTAAACCAGTCTTCTGGCTTGCGGCCAGTGTTGGCCACAAAATCTGCAATAGCCTGCACGCGCTCGTCGATAGCAGGTTGTGATTGTAGTTCCTCGAAGCTATTGATCTCTCTCCCAAGCCTTTCACTTAGGTAAGTGTAGACCGCAGCCTCGATTTCCTCATCACTATATTCTTCTTGATATTCTTGAGCCTCTTCTTGATATTCTGGTTGATTATCATTTTGTGGCTCTGAACTTTGTGTAATTTGCTCTAAAGTAGACGGCTCTGGTTGAGATTCTACTTCTGTTGTTTGTGGCTGATTATCGACAGCCATGCTTGCTGCAAGATCCTCTGGGTTGTTGAAAATCTCAAACTTTCCTCCAGTCTGTTCTTGTGCGTTTTCTTGTACGTTTTCCATTGTATTGAATTAATTGATTTTTATTAGTTAAAGTACGCAGCAACTATTCCGTCGGCGACCCCGTCATCAGCAGAGATGTAGAACTTGCTGAAGTTGCCATAGAATATTTCTCCAGCACCGAGGGTGTGGATGTCAATCGCAGTCTCAGCTTTTCTTACGTAAACGCCAGCAGATAGAGAAAGGCTGTCCTCCAATAGAGTAAGGCTTATCTCAACACCCGTGTCCGTAGTCAACGGAAAAGAAATAACATCACCAACCTCTAGGCCAGAACCTACAGTGGAAGTAACTTTTCCAGCCGTAACAACACCTCCAGCAACTGTGATTCCGTCAAAAGACGGAACCACGACACTCGTTGTGACGTTTAAGCCGTTTCTAGTTACAGTAACGGTCCCAGAGGTTCGTGTACCCGTAGTTGCCGTTCCAGCCGTGACTACAGCAGTTGTCACAGAGGCTATGTCGTCATTGTCCATCATTTTTCCTGAGTTGCCAGGATTGTACACCGCGCTTCTGGCCACAGCGTCCTCCCCAAAGCTTTCATGAACCTCATTCCCAGGGACATAAATGCTAAGGTCAGAGTCGTGAATGTTGTGAATTGCAACCCAACGAGCCCCCTGTTTGTTAGGCGCCGTCAGGGTTGTTCCGTGAACACTTTGTTTGAAAACGGATACGTTTCCAAGAGCTTGTGTTGGGACTAGGTTATTTGCCATTATCCGAGAGTATTAGCTGGGTCATCCATTCCGAACACCCCATATTCTATAACTTGATTTACTTTGGTTCCGTATGCCTTAAAGGTCTTGTCTACTGCAACAGGGATGAAGGCAAATTGTCCAGCAGCAATCTTAGCTACTGAAGCATCGGAATCTGTATCGTTGTAGATGTAGATATAGTCTTCGTGCTCTGTAGCCATATTCTTGACGTACACGTACGCAGACGTATCCTTATCGTTAGCTTTATATACAGTAATGCCGCTACCAGCACCAGAGGTATCAGCTACCTTAGCGCGAATCATAGTGCCAGAGTCAGCAACAAGCGTCGTGGCTACGTTAACGCCAAGCGCAGTGCTCATGACGTCGGCACTTGTCAATCCAAGTGTGACGCGAACTGTAGCCATTACGCTTCGTAGATTACCAGATATTCGACCGTCATGTTAACGTCAGACGTGTCGATGTCGATGTCGCTGTTACCGTCGTAAGGGATGAACATCCAGTCACCTCCGTAGAGTCTGCCAAGAGACACGTTCGTAGCACCAACTTCAACGGTAATGTATTCAGCGTTGCTAGTAGATGTGTTTTTGATGTACACTTTGTGAGCTTTATCTGCTGTATAATCAGCAGCAGCAATCAAGTTGTACGCAGTTTGAGCTGTAGCAAAAAACTTTCGAGCGACTCCAGTCGTTTGATCCAAGCCTGTTGCAACACCAGCTTTAGTCAGGGTTGCTGTGCTGCTCAGAGACAAAGAGTCGCCAGTGAGGTCTCCACTAGAGATAGTAACAGATGCAGTAGTAGTAGCCATTTTTGTTTTGTTTATTTAGTGCAAATATAGTAATTTATCTGTTTCTCTTTCTGACCCTCCATCTGCTCACCCTACCCTCTTCTCTTTTCTCCCGCCTGCCCCTAGCTTTTTCTGAATCAGTAAGTTCACCTGCTGTAACTGGAGTTTCACTTGAAATCCTTTTCGTAGGCCTAAAAGACCGATCACCCTTAGAATAATCCTTGTCTCCAGAGAGCGTCCTCCACTCTTCTTTAAACCACCGCCTGAGATTAGCTCCAGCCTTAGTCTTTCTTACTCTTGCCATCTCCCCAGTTATTTACACCCACCTTTCTGCACTTAGCCAAAGCACCAGAAGCATAGGCTGATGGCCATACTTTGTATCTGGCCTTTACCTTATGGTAGCATGCATCCTTGTTAGATTTTATAACCTTTGCCATTATCCAATCGGTGGGGAGTCGAACTGACCGCTCCACTCACCACGGAGCTTTCTGGCGGCTTTCTTTCCAGCTTTTTTAAGTACTCTTTTCCTGATGCGCTCTTCCTGATTTTCGCTAAGAGGCTTTACAGAAGGGGTCCCAGAACCAAGGTTCCCGATACTAGGGGCTGATGGTCCTTTCTCTGCGCTTTTCTCAAGCGACTTAAGAAGTTTTTTTACTCTAGGCATGACTAACAATTTTAAATGACGCGGTGGCAACAGCCTTAGGATGGGGTTTATAATCCCCCTTCATCAGAAAATATCTTCCTCGATCCACCATCCAGTGATATCCCGCAGGAGCATCGACAGACATTTTCTTATTGCTGACATTAAGCTCCCCACCCTTATTTTTCTTTACAGTATTCATCCGCACTTACAATTCCACTTTCTCAGCGCCTTGTTGATTCGTGAATCAGGGTTGTTAGCAGTCTTTGCACTAGTGAGTCTTTTCTTCATGCCGCACATACGAGAACAGAAAGACTTACGTCTTGCAGCCCGCTTCCCTGATGGGTTTGATTCAGTGACAGCCATCTTAAGCTTACTGCCTGGATTGGCCCTCCTGTATGCGGCTACACCCTTAGCCGTCAAGCCACCTTCGCGAGACTTGTGAACGCCCATCTTCATTTTGGGCATTGTAGCTTTTCTCTTTTTTACCGTGGCCATAATGCAAATATAAAAACTATTCGCTAGGCCTGATTCCGTACTCCCCAGCCTGAAGGTGGTAGGTGATTTCTCCTGAATTAGTCAGGTACGTGAAACACATGGTCTCACCCTCTGGCACCTCTAGTGTTTCGTATGTAGCGACATATGTTCCATCATCTCGAAAACATTCTTCAAGGTCTTTCTCTATGAACCCCCAAGACAAGTTTGGGCAATTCTCATCTGACCAAACATCTTCAAGTTCAGATTGAGTCTGTATTATTACTGATTTTTTTGCCATGTTAAGATGAAAAGCTTCCTACCACCCAGGACGGACCTGCACCAATTATAGGCGTAATAGCGCTGCAAGAACCAGAATTTATCAATGTTGGAGTTGTAATTGTGCTCGATGAAGAATCTATGATATTGCTGTAGTCATTTCGCCCCCAGAAGTAACCATTGCCGCCTTTTATAGCTACAAATGAAATTTGAGAGCTAAAGGCATCAGCGCTTGAATGAACAAACGTCCAGTTAGTATCGCTGCCTATCTGAGCAAAATTCCCATCAGCTTGGTGTGATGTTCCCCCTGTGCCTGCACCGTAGGCTCCAGAGCCAGTCCACCATAGTCTACCACTTGTATCTATAAGGTGACATGTATAGTTTCCTACATACCCTTTACTCCAGTCTGTCTTAAATGTACCGCTATCCTTTCCAATCTGCGTAAGGACCGATTTAGCTCCAGTTGACAACCCTGCGTTGTTATTGTATCTGTTTTGACCGCAAAAGAAAGCCTTTCCGTTTTGAATAACAAGGGATGTTTCCTGTGCGCATGCAATGAAAGTAATGTCTTCGTTTGTCCCGTTGTCTAGGTTCGTAGCGTCCATAAGGGTCCACGACAATGTGTTTCCAGACGTAGTGTTCAGACCTGTCCTTCCTGTGCTGTTAGTTCCGCACGAATAAACCTTATTATCTGCTCCCTTAATTGCCAAAGAGTGGTATGCACCACAGGCAATGCTCACCCAGTCTGTGTCTGACCCAACCTGATAGAAGGTAGTGTAAAGATAATTTGTACCGCCGTCACCTGCGTAAAGTCTACTGCCAATCGCGTAAAGCTTCCCAGAGTTAATGCCAAGCACGGTACCACTTCCAGCGTCTATGTCGGTCCACCCGCTAGATGATATCCCTGATTGTGTTATTTGGCTCCATGAAGAAGTTGAGGCTCCCCAAAGCGAAGATTTCCCCCTTCCCCATAGCTCGCCATCTGAATTAATTGCATATGTAGCGACTTCCTGTGATATAGAAGTCCCCACTACAGCTATTTTAGTCCAGCTTGAATCAGTGGAAAACTGAGCCTTGAGGTATAAACCATCCTTGTCGGTAGAAAAAAGAACCTTTGGGCTAGGGTCGTATGCATACCCAGGCTTCTGGTCATTACGCAAACCCCCAACTCTCATTAGTCCCGAAGACGGTATAGTCTCAGTAAAAGTGCCTGTTTCCGCCACAGGGTCGTAAGAACCACCAGTGCCAAGCCCAGAGATGCCAGAGATACTTGATGCATCAACTCCAATAATCTTACTCATAGCTCAAGCCAAGTGTTATCAGGTTTGAAATAGATAGTTCTGTTAGCGGCATCCACCACATACCCTAC
>Ga0208161_1000784_pt1 | contig 17611 bp, 15 predicted proteins | sample CB_VirMetaG_3_FD_184538 | JGI IMG/M metagenome (GOLD analysis project Ga0208161, IMG submission 184538) | Freshwater to marine saline gradient viral communities from Chesapeake Bay - CB_1508_1S Viral MetaG (SPAdes) (version 4) | ecosystem: Environmental > Aquatic > Marine > Coastal | place: USA...
TATAGACCTTCTCCAACACAGATATGTAATTTAGTTAGTTATATTAATATAAAATATTAAAAAATGGACGATTCTTATATCTTTCCTATAAAATATACCGAACCAACTCAGTATTATACATTTCAAGAAGCTTTTTCTCCTGAAGAAATTGAATTAATTTTAGAATTAATGGGAGATTTACCATTTATTGAAGGTTCTACTAAAGGAAAAACCGAAGATGGATACAGAAGATCATCTATTAAATGGGTTCCTCAAGAAGAAACCTTTAAATGGATTTATGACCGAATAGGTGAAATGGCTATAGAAGCTAATGACGAATGTTGGGAATTTGATTTACATTCTATGCCCGAAAGAATGCAGTATACTGAATATTATGAAGATGGAGGGCAATACAATTGGCATTTAGATATAGGTCCAAATGAATTAAGCCAAAGAAAAATTTCAATAACAATCCAATTATCAGATCCATCAGAATATGAAGGTGGAAATTTAGAATTACTAAAAGGGGCTATTCCACTTTCTTGTCCTAAAGGTAAAGGAACAGCTGTACTATTCCCTTCTTATATATTACACAGAATATCCCCAGTGACTAAAGGTACTCGTCGTTCTTTAGTATTATGGTTAGGTGGTAATCATTTAAAATAAAAGTATGAAAAAACCAAAAGTTTATGCTCACGCCTCGTATGTAGGTACAACTGGTTATAATAACCATACTCGTGATTTTTTTAGACGTTTATCAAATCATGTTGATTTAAAAGTTCGTAATTTTACTATTGGTAAAAATTGGAACTGGCCTAATGATGAACCTCATAAAGAAGATTATATCAATGAAATAGATAAAAAACTTTTAGTAGAACAGACCTTATGGACAGGAGAAGATACTAGAGCTGAATTCCCTATTTATAAAGAATATCCTAATGAATTTAAACATAATGTTAATTTAGTTTTAGAAGAAACTAACCACCATTATTTTTATGACTCATATATAGGACCTAAAATTGCTTATAACGTTTGGGAATCAACTTTACAACCTGAACAATTTTTTAATAAACTTTTAGAATACGATCAATTGTGGTTCCCATCTCAATGGCAAGCAGATTGTACTATTGCCCAAGGTGCTGATCCTACTAAAGTAAAAGTAGTACCAGAAGGTGTGGACGTAGATACCTTCTACCCAGAAGACCCTAAAACTGTACTTGATTATGTAGATGGTCGTTTTAAATTTATTATATTTGGTCGTTGGGATTATAGAAAATCTACTAAGGAAATAATTGAAACCTTCCTTAAAGAATTTAAACAAAACGAACCTGTTGATCTAATCGTTTCTATCGATAACCCATTCTCAGGTGATGGTTTAGAATCAACTGAAAATCGTTTAAAACATTTTGGTTTAGAGGATCCACGTGTTAAAATTAAACATTTCCCTTCACGTGAAGATTATATTACATATATTAAAAATGGTCATGTATTTTTATCATGTGCCCGTAGTGAAGGATGGAATTTACCCTTAATTGAAGCTATGGCATGTGGTACCCCATCTATTTACTCAGATTGTTGTGCCCAATTAGAATTTGCTAAAGGTAAAGGCCTACCAGTTAAAGTATTAGGTGAACGCCCAGCATTAGATGCTAATTATAACCATTTTAATAACGTAGTAGGTAATTATTACGAACCTGATTTTGAAGATTTAGCTCGTGTAATGCGTGATGCTTTTGAAAATTATACAGACCATAAAAAACGTGCTTTAGAAGAGGCTAAATTAATTCACCGTGATTTTAATTGGGATCGTATTGGGGAAATTGGTGCTAAAACACTTCAAGAATTTATTGATAATTATCAAGAACCAGAAGATACAAATACTATACACGTTAATTATATTGGTAAACCTAAAGTTGAAATTTTAGGAGATGTTTCTAAAGAATATGAAGTAGAATTTATTAATAGAGAAACGAATGAAGTAATCCACAAACAAATTATTAAAAATAATATGTGGACTGCTTGTAACAAGCAATATTATATTCCTTGGTTAATTAAAGTAAATGGAAAAGAAGTTTCACGTTTAGAATTAGAAGGTCAACGTGTATTAATTTCATTAGACTCTAGCTCTTTAGGTGATACTTTAGGATGGACTCCGTATGCTGTTGAATTTGCTAAAAAACATAAATGTAAAGTTATATTATCTACTTTCCATAATGACTGGTTTAAAAAACTTCCCGCTTATAAAGATATTGAATGGTTAAAACCCGGAAATTCTACAGGATGTGTAGCTCATTATAAAATAGGATGGTTTAGAGATGAAAAGGGAGGTTGGCAAAATTTTGATATGCACCCCCGTCAATGTAATATAATTCCTATGCAAGCTACTTCTAGTGATATTTTAGGTTTAGAATATAAAGAAGTAAATCATGGTATTAAATTTAATAAAGGCAATAAACCATTTAAAGAAAAATACATCATTATAGGCCCCAACGCTACTTCAGGATGTAAAGAATGGGTGTATAGTAATTGGGTAGAATTATCTAAAAAATTAATTGACGAAGGTTATAAAGTAGTATCATTAACTAAAAATGAATTTCATATTGATGGTGTAACTAATGTACATGGGAAAGATATTAAAACTGTAGCTAGTTACTTATATCATGCTGATTTATTTATAGGATTAGGCTCAGGCTTGTCATGGTTAAACTGGGCTGTAGGTAAACATACTATTATGATTAATGGTTTCGCTGAAGATGGTCATGAATTTACTGGTAATGTTACTCGTATTATGAATGATGTATGTTTTCCGTGTTGGACTAATCGTAATTTTGTATTTGATGCTGGTGATTGGGATTGGTGCCCTATTCATAAAGGAACAGATAAACAACATATTTGCCAAAAATCAATTACAGTAGATCAAGTATTTAAAGTTATCAAAAATCAATTAAAATAATATGGATTTTAATTCAGTCTCAATTAAACATGGCACTGATAAAGGATCAGAATCACCTTCAGGCGCCCATCATTACTCAGCATTTTACGACAAATGGTTTTCCCCAATTAGAGAAAAAGTAGAAAATATATGTGAAATTGGAGTATGGAACGGGTGTTCTTTAAGAGCATTTGAAGAATATTTCCCAAATACTAATATAGTAGGGTTAGATTTAGATGATAAATCATATTTAGATACTCCACGAACCAAAACTTTTATATTAGACCAAGGAAAAGAAGAACATTTAGACGCATTTGTTAAATTATGTAACAATCCAAACCTACAGTTTGATTTTATAATAGACGATGGCTCTCACAATATTTTTCACCAACAGTTAACTTTTGGTAAACTTTTTTCTTTAATTAAACCTGGTGGATTTTATATTATAGAAGATCTAGGATCAAGTTATTTTAATCTAGGACAAAATTTATATGGATATTTAACTACTCAAGAAGAAATTAATAATAATACTATTAAATTTTTAAATACTCGTCCATTTAGTAGTCCCTGGATAAATAAAACTGATACCGAATATTTAAATCAAAATATTGATTACGTAGTAGTTTTTGATAAATCTAATAATTTACCATATTCTAATATTTTCCAATGTAAAAACAATTTCCCTATTAGATCTATTACATCTATAATCCAGAAAAAATGAAAAGATTAGCACTAATTAATAGTTACTGTAATACCTGGCCTAAATTAAGCATATTACACGATAATATACTTAAATTAAAAGAGTTAGGTATAGATTCTTTAGTGTATAGCCCCCTACCATTACCTAAAGAAATTACAGAAATAACAGACTATACTATTATTAGTAAAGAAAATCCAATTATCCACTGGCCCGAACGAGGAATGATACATTGGAAAAATCTTCCCAATTTTGTGCCTAAAATGATAGTCCCTGATTATGGGTGGGCTAGTTTTTACCAGTACAAAAAATTAATGGAATATGGTAGTACTTTAAATTATGATTATTACTATTGGTTTTTGTATGATGTAATTATTGAAGACGAAGTTTTAGAATGTTTAAATAATCCAAAAGACAAATTATTTTTTCCTCATAAAAAAGCAAAAACTTCTAAAGTAGGGGCTTTATTTGCTTCTTTTAATAAAAAAAATATAAAATTTTTACATCCTTTATTTAATAAAGAATTATATAAAGAAGTTTGCAGCGGTGGAATAGCAGAAAAGTTTTTAGAATATTTAAGTGTTCAAATTCAAGGAGAATATTCTACATACAATGTAAAAGATAAATTTGATGAACATGGAAGTTTAGATTTTAATGTTTTAAATAATCAATATCATTTTAAGTTAGCTTTAGATAATTCAAAGTTATTATTTGGTCTTTATGACTTACCTCCTACTATTACAAGAGTTACATTTGCTATAAATGGTTTATATTACGATTTTGATGTAACCCCTGATAATAATTTAATTAAATTTAATTTAGATTTAAATACAATTAAAAGTGTAATTTTTTACTGTAAATCTACTTCTATAGATTTAACTTCATATTATAAATCATCTAACGATATCATACGTTTAATAGAAAACCCTTAATATTTATCATCATGGAAAAAATGTTTTTAACAGAAGACGAAAAAAAACAATTAATAGATCTTCAAACTAAAGAAACAGAAATTTTAAACAAAATAGGAGAACTAGAAGTAAACTTAAAATTACTAACTTCTCAAAAAGAAACTAAAATTCAAGAAGCTACTAAACTTAACGAGCAAAAAACTAAAATAGCTCAACAATTGCAAGATAAGTATGGTGAAGGTTCTATCAATTTAGAGACGGGAGAGTTTACAAAGATAAGTTGATTTTTGAATTCTCTTCTAATATTTATAACAAAACATAACCTTATAGGCAATGGCAGAAACATTAATCTCACCTGGTGTATTAGCAAGAGAAAACGACCAGTCATTTATCACGCAGCAACCCGCAACAGTGGGTACTGCTATCGTAGGCCCTACAGTTAAAGGCCCTGTAGAAATTCCCACGTTAGTAACTTCATATTCAGATTACCAAAATCGTTTTGGAACTACTTTTGCAAGTGCAAGTGACGAATATACATTCTTTACTTCAATTGCTGCTTACAACTATTTCCAAAATGGTGGCGAAACTTTATTAATAACAAGAGTAGTATCTAGTTCTGCTGATTGGGATTACGCCTCAGCTAATGTTTATGCTAGTGAAGCTGAAAGTGGAAATTTAATATTAACATCTGCTTTAAGTACTATTTCAACTAATTCTATAACTACTGTAACTGGAACTACTGGTAGTTTAAGTGCTACTACAAATGGTAGTGGTACTGGTGGTGTATTTAGTATTGTAAAAACTAGTGGTTCACTTATAACTAGTATCACAGCTACTACTGCTGGTTCAGGATATGCTGTTGGTGATACTTTAACATTTGCTTCTTCTTCTATTGATACAGCTGCTGATGTAGTAGTAACGTTAGCTGCAGCTGATATTGTAAATGCTGTATCATTTACTTTAGAGACTCTTGATAAAGGTATTTTATTTAATAACAGAGGTGGTACTGATGGTACTACTAGTACTAATAGTGCTATTACAGGAGGTTCAGGTTCTATTTACTCAGGATCTTCAGACAATGTTAGATGGGAAGTTCAAAACCCAAATACTACAGATGGTACCTTTGACTTATTAATTAGAAGAGGTGACGATAACTATAATACTAGAATTGTTCTTGAAACTTGGACTAATTTATCATTAGATCCTAAATCTGATAATTACATTTCTAAAGTAATTGGTGATCAAAAATATCAATATAACTCAACAGAAAATTATATTGAAATTACCGGTTCTTATGCTAACGCTTCTCGTTATGTAAGAGTAGCATCTGTAACTTCTAAAACCCCAAATTACTTCGATAACGCAGGTAATGCTAAAACACAATATACAGGTTCACTCCCAGCTGCTGGTAGTGGTTCAGTAGATGGTACTTTTAGTAGTGGTACTGGTAACGTAATCCCATCAACAGGAACTATGAATCTTTACGGCAATATCAATGCTACAGATTCACAAGGTCTAATAGGAAGTGATTACAATAGTATGCTAACTCTTCTTTCTAACCAAGATGATTACAGATATAATTTATTAATTACCCCAGGTTTAACTAATGCTACACATGCTTCTCAAGTATCTACAGCATTACTTAATACTCAAGGAAGAGGTGACGCAATTTATGTAATTGATCCTGTAAGATATGCTTCAACAATTACATCAGTTAATACACAAGCAAATAGTAGAAATAGCTCTTATGGTGCTATGTACTGGCCTTGGTTACAAACTATTGATCCTGATACAGGTGACCAAGTATGGGTACCAGCTTCGACAATGATTCCGGGGGTTTACGCGTTTAACGACAATGCCTCTGAACCATGGTTCGCTCCGGCGGGTATCAATAGAGGTGGTTTAACTACGGTAATTCGTCCTGAAAGAAAATTATCTCAATCTAACAGAGATACTTTATACTCAAATAAAGTTAACCCAATTGCTTCATTCCCAGGTGTTGGAACTGTAGTATACGGTCAGAAAACATTACAAAGACAAGCTTCTGCTTTAGATAGAGTAAATGTTAGAAGATTATTAATTCAATTAAAAGGCTACATTGGTCAAGTTGCTCAAAACTTAGTATTCGAACAAAATACTGCTGCTACAAGAAATAGCTTCTTAAGTATAGTTAACCCATACTTAGAGACAGTAGTTCAAAGACAAGGTTTATATGCGTTCAAAGTAGTAATGGATGAAAGTAACAACACTCCAGATGTAATCGATAGAAATCAGATGGTAGGTACTATTTACTTACAACCAACTAAAACAGCTGAATTCATATTATTAGACTTTAACTTATTACCAACGGGAGCTACATTCCCAGCATAAGAGTTTAAAGTTCGAATATTTATAATAGAATAAAATAGATAACAATGGCAGTATTAGATCCTAACGAAATATTTTTTACAGCGTTTGAGCCAAAACAAACGAATAGATTTATCATGTATCTTGATGGTACCCCAACATTCATGGTAAAAGGTGTTGGAGCTGTAACCTTAACTCAAGGTTCTGTACCTTTGAATCACATTAACATACAACGTTTTGTGAAAGGTAAAACAGTATGGAACCCTATCCAGTTTACATTATTTGATCCAATTACACCTTCAGGTGCACAAGCTGTAATGGAGTGGGTACGTTTACACCACGAATCAGTAACAGGCCGTGATGGTTATAGTGACTTCTATAAGAAAGACTTAACTTTCAACGTATTAGGCCCTGTTGGTGATGTAGTTTCAGAATGGATTATTAAAGGTGCTTTAATTACTGACGCTAATTTTGGTGATTACAACTGGGATACTGTCGATCAGGCTGTAAACATCACAATAACTGTACAACCAGATTACTGTGTATTAAACTTCTAAAAGAGTTTACATATTTTTTTAAAGAGAGCTTGGCTTCGGTTAAGCTCTTTTTTATCGTTATATTTATACTCGAACAAAGTTATTACTAATAAAAGATATGGAATTTAAATTACCAACAGAAATTGTTAAATTACCTTCACAAGGTTTAATTTATCCTGAATCTAACCCCCTTTCTTCGGGTGAAGTCGAAGTTAAATACATGACTGCGAAAGAAGAAGATATCCTTACAAACGCTAATTATATCAATGACGGTACAGTATTAGACCGTTTAATGAAATCCCTTATTGTAAGTGATATTAATTACGATGATTTAATCATTGGTGATAAAAATGCTGTTATGGTAGCATCCCGTATCTTAGGTTATGGTAAAAATTACTCTTTTAGTTACGATGGTGAAGAATATACAGTAGATTTAACTCAGTTAGAAAATAAAGAACTTAACTTAGATTTATTTAAAAATAGAGAAAATCGTTTTAGTTTTACTTTACCTTCTACAGATGTAACCATTGAGTTTAAAATTCTTACCCATGGTGATGAAAGAAGAATCACAGAAGAAGTAAAGAGTTTAAAGAAAATTAACTCAGAATCATCTCCCGAACTTACAACCCGTTTAAAACACATGATTCTTTCTGTAAACGGAAGCACAGAAAAAAAAGACATTCGAGAATTTGTCGATAATTATCTCCTAGCTCAGGATGCTAGGGCATTTAGAGCTTATTTGAACGAATTGCAACCTGATGTTGACCTTACTTTTTTTCGTAGACGAACTGAAAGCAAAACACAGATTCCCATTGGACTTAGCTTTTTTTGGCCTGATATCTGAGAAAGCAGCCGAAATTAGAAAACTTATTCTTACAGAAGTCCATGAAATAGTATTTCATGGTAATGGAGGTTATATTTGGAGTGAAGTATATAATATGCCTATATACTTAAGGAGATTTACTTTAGCTAAACTTAGAGAATATTACGATAACCAAGCTAAATCATCCCAACCTAAAGATCCCAACAAACAAACCTTAGTAGATTCCTCAGGAAAGGTAAATGTTAAACAATTTAAATCTGTAAATTCTAAATATAAGTAAAATTGTATTTGTTAATATTTATTACATATAGATAGAATATGGCTAAGAAAAACTTAAACGACGGTTTAAATGATGCTAAAAAATCAGCAGAAGGTTTAAATGAAGAAATGACTTTCATTTATGATGCTGTGACTTCTCTTACCACTCAATTAATTTCAGGTTTTAAGGAAGCAGTAAAAGAAGCAATTGCATTGGGAGAGGTAACCGAAGATATAGGCCAAGTCCTTAAAAAAGGTTATAGTAGAGATTTAAATAGTATAGCTAAAATTACTGAGGATTTAATTAAAGCTAATGCTCTTCAAAATAGAGGTCTTTTAAAATCTTCAAAAATAGAAGAACTAAAGAAAAAACTTATTGAAGCTCAAGTTATAGCTGAAACTCGAAAAAAAGTTGCTATTGCAAATGGTATTCATCTTTCTGAAAAACAAACAGCTGAATTAGATGCCCAAGTTGTTTTGATGCAAAAACAATTTGATCTTTTAGAAAAAAACTCAAGAAAACAAGGATTTTTCTTAGATGCTTTTGAGGAATTATTCGGAGATAAAATAAAAAAATTCAACGAAAAAGATCTTGGAATCTTAGTTTTACAACGAATGGGTGTTGCTATAAAATCAGCCGATACTAATGTAGCTGATTTTGGTAAAGCGTTTGGTATTACTCGTGGAGAAGCTCTTAAATTTAATACTGAATTAGCTAACAGTTCTTTAAAAGCTAGAACATTAGGGATTAATTTAAAATCAGTTAAAGAAGCTATACTTGAAGTAAACAAGGCTTTAGGGGGAACTGCTTTTGCTTTTGAAGAAGATTTAAGAAACGATGTAGCTTTCCTACAAAAACGATTAGGACTATCAGCTGAAGAAGCAGCTAATCTAGCAATTGAATCTTTAAGTTCAGGTAGAGCTATTAGAGATGAAATAGTTCCTAATACTGAAAAAGTAATAAGAAATATTAAAAATGCTACTGGGGTTGCCTTATCATTTAGAGACGTTCTACAATCAGCTGCTCAAGTATCAGGTGCCCTTAGATTAACCTTAGAAGCCCTTCCAGATGGAGTTGTTAATGCTACAGCAAAAGCTAAAGCTTTAGGAACTGAACTTGGGACTATTAGACAAATCCAAAAAGATTTTTTAGATATTGAAAGTTCAATTACTAAACAAATCCAAGCCCAAGTATTAACAGGAAAAGAACTTAATTTAGAACAAGCTAGATACTATGCTTTAACTAATAATGTTGATGGGTTAATAGGAGAAATAGAAAAAAATCTAGGTTCTATTGAAGAGTTCCAACGTATGAATGTCTTCCAACAAGATGCTCTAGCACAAGCTATAGGTCTTACAGACGATATGTACGCTGAAATTCTTAGAAAGAATGAATCTATTAATAATTCTTTAGAAACAGCAGTTGAAACACAAGGAGAATCTATAGCTAAAAATTCTAGTATGCTTAGTGTACAAGATCAGTTAGTAGAATCTTTAGAAATGTTAAATACTACATTACAAACTTTAACTGGATTTTTAGGAGCAGCAGCCTTAGCAGCAGCCTTGTTAAATCCTTTTGGAGCGGCTTTTGGTGTAGCAGCACGTATTGGAGTAGGAGCTTTAGGTACTGGAGCAATAGTTGGAGCATCTGGGATAATTCCAACAGGAGATTTAAGAATAGACCCAAATGGTGGTCCTATTGTAGCTTCACCTCAACAAGGAGCTATCTACCAAGGTAAACGTAGTGATGCCTTAGCAATGGGCCCAGGTGGCGGAAACAACCAAGAAGTAGTTTCAGCTATTAAACAATTAGGATCTGATATGAAAAATATGAAACTTCAACTTGCTATGGATAGTAGAAACTTAAACGATGCTATGATGACTTCTGGAGTTTCTTATTTAAGCTAATATTTATAATAAAATAATACTATGGGACTTTACGACAAATTTAAAAACCAAGATACTACTCTCCACAAATATGATGGAAGAACTCCAAGCCAACCTAACCACGAAGGTGCTACAGCGCAATCCAAATTACATGCTTTTAATAATAAACCTGGATACTCTTTAGATGGATCTTTTGAACTTGATGTAAGAAAATACGATGCTACCTACGATAATGGCCAGGCTATTGTTCTTCCTAGACCAAGTAAATTAGATTTAAACGGTAGAACTCCTAAAGGATACGCTAATCCTGAAGGTATTCAATACTCTGGTAGAAATTTAGATTTAACCAATTAATTAAATGCCTTTAATTGATCTAAAGACCAACCTTAAATCCTTAAAGTATGGTAAGGATAGACCAGGTGGGGGATCAAGTAATCAGCCTTTTATAGTTCAAGGAGATATTGATGCTATAACAACTGAAGACTTGGGTCGCACTGGAGGTGCTGACTTTATTCTTCGTGGGGGATATTTAACCCCAGTTAGGGCAACAACAGACCTTTCTAGATTATTTAAATTATTTACTCAGGGAGGGTACCAAGTAAATTTTTCTTTAGATACTGATCCTTTTGGATTAAATCCATCCTCACCTGATCGAAATTTAAGTTTTGGAACCTTTGGTACAACCTTTACGGCTAAACAAAATCTTCTTTCTCGTATTGGAACCGATATAGACGCTGGTTATCCAGCATTAGCTACTCCTTTAAAATTAGCTAATGGTCCCTTAAATCAAGGAATTTATACACCATTATCTACATTAGGACAAGCATTAGGTAATGCTGGAGGTTTACACTTATTTAAACAAGGTATTAACCCTTATACTGGAGGTCCTAAGTATGCTTTTATGATAGCTCCTTTAGGTGCTGAAGAATTTGGTATTAAAAATAAAAATCTAAACAGATTAGTTTATCTATACAAAGATAAAGTAGCTTCTAGATCAGGTTCAAGTGATACAGTCTTATTTACTTATCGTGGGGGTCCCGGTTCTATTTTAGGTGTAGGTAAAACTACTATTAAAACTGCTAGTGATAGAACTCCTTTTATTGGGTTTGGTTCTGATCAATCCATTAAATATACTACTTTTAGTCAAAACGATTTACAATCTATTAGTGATAATCTTACATTCTCTAGATTAGGATCGGCATTTGGCCTAGGAACCCCTTATAGAGTAGGAGCAGGTGGAGTAACTACAGTCCAAGACTTTAGAAAATTTTTAGACCTAAAACCTAAATCTATAATTTCAGATTCCCCTGATTATCTGTATCAAAATATAGAACGAAGAGTAAATTTAGGTGATCCGGGTAAACGTAATGTAGATAGAAGTAACTATACCAGAGGTATAGTAGACCCTGTTAATAATAAACCAGAACCACTAGATAGAACTAACGCTTTTTACCTTTATAAAAGTGGTATAGTAACTGGTGATAGTCGTAAAAACGATTTAGTTAAATTTAGAATAGCTACTATAGATAATAACAATCCAGATAAAGCTGTATTTGCTCACTTTAGAGCATATATCAACTCATTCACAGATAGTATGAGAGGAAGTTGGAATAGCTTTAAGTATTTAGGTAGAGGTGAAGATTTCTTTACATATCAAGGATATTCAAACACTGTAGACATGAGTTTTACAGTAGTAGCCCAATCTATCCAGGAACTATCTATTATGTTCCAAAAATTAAACTATTTAAAATCATCATTAGCCCCAGATTACTCAGATTCGGGTTATATGAGAGGTAACATCCATCGTTTATCTTTAGGAGGATATTTTTATGAAACCCCCGGTATCATAGAAGCTTTAACTTATGTTATCCCTAACGATACTACTTGGGAAATTGGTATACCAGCTTCTAGAGAACAATCTACAGAAGCTCAAGGTAGTAATGGATTCACAGATAGTGCTGTAAAAGAATTACCTCATAGAATTGAGGTTTCTATGACGTTTAGACCTATTTATAAATTCCTCCCAGAAAAAGTAAAAGATATAAACGCAGCTGGGAATATTAAACAAAGATTCATATCATTAGAAGATAGTTTAAATGGAAATAATTTATATGCTAATGGAGTAGCTAATGTTTATAGGGCTAATGATCACCAAATTAAAGGTAACCCCCAAAATCAAGTTACTCCACAACCAACCCAAGATCAATTAGATCAATTAGAAGCAGCAATTAGAGGAAATCAAATATTAGGAAGTGAAGGATTTGGAGGATTTTAAATAATGGATAGATATCAAGACATACCAATCACTAAAGATTTAGAAGGTACTAGGTTATACAAAACAACCAAGTATCCTATTATTCCTAGACAAAATGGAGATCTTTACGTTATTACTACTGATGGGGATAGATACGATAGATTAGCCCAACAGTATTACGACGATTCTTCCTTATGGTGGATTATCTCAACTGCTAATGCTGAATACCCTCAAAATTCTCTATACCCTCCAGTTGGTATCCAATTAAGAATTCCTGCTAATATAGATAGAATAATTAAAGCTTACAATAATCTAAATCAATAAGTTATATGGGTAAAGAGTCTAACAATATAGTAGGCAAAAACCACTTACCTTATGTTCAAAATCAGATTAAGGTTCGCCAAAAAATATTAGGAAAACAAGATAAATCTAATTCCGATATTGTTTGGGCGAACGGTCGTACTTCTTGGGTTAGATTAGTATCCTCAGTTGATATAGATGGAGGTGAAGTCCCTAGATATGATAAAGAAACAGGAGAAAATTTTGTAGTATTTAGTTTTGAAGGCGCCCTATTTCGCGAAAGATACCTAGGTTTAGCAACAGAAAACTACGCAGGCAATAGACTCGCCTCAGAATTACCTTTACACGGAGGAGCCGAATTAAATGGTACCCAAAGATTTGGTATAGCTAGCTCAACTTCTACACTACCAGGTATCCAAAATTCTACAAAAGATGGCCCTGCTTCTTATGGATTAGGGGGAACCGAATTTGGCCTAGTCCCCATGCCAGGGGTTACTTCGTTTAGTACTAAAGATTATAATAATGGTACTTTTAGAAAAGCTTTTATAACTATTAGAGCTAATAATAAAGTCCAATTCCAATATATAGAAACCCTTTACATGAGATTAGGCTACAACATGCTTATTGAATGGGGTAATAGTACTTATCCAAAAACCGAAAGTAACTACTCTTCTCAAGGTGATATTGCTTCACTAAGTCTAAAAGATGACTTTTTAAACGGAAAAGATGTAGGTTTAGATTATTTTTATACTAAAATAAATCAAAATAGAGCTAAATCTTTTGCTAACTACGATGGTTTTGTAGGTCAAGTAACTAACTTTAAATGGAGTTTTGAAAAAGATGGAACTTATAATATTACCCTTGACTTAGTATCAGTGGGTACTGTTATTGATAGTTTAAAAATTAGTAATCCTTTAAGTAATATAAGCTTATTAGGAGAAAGATTTAAAGAATTAAGTGAAGAAGAACAGAAAGAAGTAATAGATAAAAGTCGTCCAACTGCTTTAGAAACTTATTTAGAAGTTGTATCCAATTATGGTTTAGTAACTTTAGATCAAGACGTCCAACAAGGGCAAGACCAAACATCAGTAGATGTAATAGATATTATACCTGAAGATATTATTACTAATGAGCTTAATAGACCCGAAAACCAATTAACTGACGAAGAACGACAAGCATTTTTAGATTCTCTTCCTCAGAATGTAGAAGAAGAACCAGTTGAAGAACCAGTTGAAACCCCAGCTAATTCTTCTACTACAACAGAACCTAAAGCCCTACCTAATAATCAAACTTACAAATCTAACCTATCAGAAGGAGACAAAAAAATCTTAGGTGGGTATGAGAGTACTACTTATGTAGGATGTAGAGTAGGATTTGGGATAGGTACAGAAATTAATTCGGGTCCTAGTAAAACTGTTAGTTATATTAGATTTGGTGAATTGTTAAACTTTATTAATAAAAGACTTTTAATATATTCTCCAACTACGGATAAACCTTTAATTGCTATAGATATTAATGAAGAATTATATTGTTATAGTAACGGATGGCAATTTCCTTCAGACCCCTTAAAAATGATTATTAGGTTTGAACAAAATTTTGGAAATAATGCTGTTAATAATATTAATCTATTACCTGAACTTCCTAAATTCCATGACACTGTAGAAGGAGTTCAAGTAGGAAGACTAATGAATTTATATATTAGTACAGAATATTTAGGAGAATTAATTAGAAGTAATTTAGACATTAAAAATGATCTTAAATTATATCCTTTTTTACGAGATATCATAGATACTGCTAATAGATTATTAGGTCAAAGAAATAAACTATCTCTTAGAGTAGTAGAAAAAACTTTTACAGAAAATGTAATTGAAGAAACCCCTATCCCTGCCAATGACCCAAATGCTACAGTAAATAATCCTCAAACCCTAGTTGAAGTTGCTTTCGTATCTAAAAGTGTAACAAAACAAGTAATAGAAATTTATGATGAGGTTCAACCTTATGGTAGAGAAAAATTATTTGATAATCCTGTAGCGAATCCCCCTGTTAACGTCTATGGATTTAACAAAGCTTTAAATGAAGGTAACTTTGTAACTGATTATAGCTTTACTACTTCTTTAACTAATGAGTATAATGCTATGATTACTATTGGTGCCCAAGCTGCGGGTAGAGCAATTGGGATGGATGCTACCGTATTTAGTAATTGGAACACAGGATTAGTAGACAGAATAGTCCCTCGAAAATTAGATTATGATGAAGTAATATTAGATGCTGTTACTGATAGAGTAGACTTTAGAAAATTAGCTAGTGAATACAAAAGTTTATTATCCCAACTAATCAGAACTACAGAATATCAGGTACCTACAAGTAAAGGAGGTGGTAGTTTAATTTATACTCTTCCTAATATTAATGTAATTAAAGAAAGTAATAAATCTTCTTTCGCTACAAATTTCAATAATATTCAAACTGAATTTTTTAATAAAGGTTTATCGTATGTAGCTTTAACTGAAAATATTCAAACCCCATTCGTAGGTTTCCTCCCAGTAGACTTTACAGTAACATTAGATGGAATCTCAGGGGTTAGAATTTTTGATAAATTAACAGTAAATACTGATTTTTTACCTCCTAACTATGAAAAAACATTAGATTTTATTATAATGGCGGTAGATCATAACATTCAGAATAATAAATGGTATACTACTTTACGAACTCTTGGATTACCTAAATTATTCGGTAACACTGAAGTTAAAACTGCTTTAGAAATAGCTAATATAGTAAACGAAACTTCTGTTGATGACGATCGCATTACAAATAGTCTTGATGTAGAAAGTTACTTCTACAGTAAGGTTCCTTTAATTACAGAATCCCCAGGAAAAGTAACAGTAGATCAAATTTTACAAGGGTTAAATTCATCCGTTGAGATCCAAACTAGATTTAGGAATTTCTTAAATGGGTTATTAAAAACCATTCCAAATGGTTTTGAAATAAGAATTAACTCTGCTTATAGAAATTTTATAGATAGCGATAGAGAATATAAAAGAGACTATCCAGTAGCCGAACTAAGATTCGGAAAAGCTCTTAGTTCACCTCATACTTATGGCTTAGCTTTAGATATTTCACTATGGGAACCTATTCCAAATCAACCTGGGGGTTCTACAAATCGTTTAGCTGGTAAAGCGGAACAATATTTTTCAAAATGGGTTGATTTAGGAATTGTGGATTTAGCTAAAGAAAAAGGTCTAAGATGGGGTGGAACATTTACAAATAGAGATGGTAGTAAATATTACGATTGTGTCCACTTTGATGCCACCCCAGCCTTTACAACTAGTTGGCCAAAATCATCAACTGAAATTGCTAATGAAATAAACACTAAATATCCTAATATTAAAAACGTTATGGTTTATGGAATGAAGTATAATTTTAGAGATTTTGGTATTGGGACTGATATATATTCTCGTACATCTTTAAAAGATGTTTTACGCATTGAAGGAGGATCAATCTCATCATATGATAGAAATGCTTTAATCACCGGAGGTTATAGCACATGGAACCCAAATGAAAAACTTATTTTAGAACAAATTATAATAAGAGGATATAACGACTTTAGTAAAGGCGGTAAACAATTTAAATTATCAAACCTTTTAGGTAACACTATAGGATAATGTACTACCCTAAATCACATATTACCCCAAACCTCTATTCAGAAGGTAATTTAACCTTAAAAGGTTCAACTAAACCTTATTATGGCTATTACTTTAGCACTATAGATGGTAAAGCTTTTACAGGACGTTTTGTAGGCGATGGGGATAATTTAGAGCTTGTTCTTTACAATAATTCTTCTGGTGAAGGAGAAATGGATCAAGTCTTTGTAGATGAAAGATTTAATAGTAAAGATGCCGTTACTTATTCTACTCTACAAGGAATAAAACCCTCATCTAAACTCCCAACCTCACCAACTCCTTACTATCCAGCCCCTACACGTCAACAATACCAAGCAGGAGAGTTTAGAAGATATTTTTCTAAAAAATCAAATGAAGAAATCTATTACGAAACTAGTGCTTTATTTGAAAATGAGTATTATATTGGGTTTTCTATTCCGTGGAAATTAACTGGTGACTTACAAAATGTTTACTTAGTTAACAAACGAGTAGTAGAGTTAAAAGAAAAAAATTTAAGTATAAGAGGACTTGGAGGTTTCCTAAAGTATAATTATATTAAATTCTATAAGTAAAGTTTTAATAAGTGTTTTGGTTAATTGAGAATAAAGAACAATTTGAAAGGTTACAAAATAGTGGTTTTAAAGAAGTGTTTGTAGAGATTATTTCAAATAATCCATACCAACATCCCTCCCAAAACTCAATTATAGCCTTTTATGTAAGACCTATCCAAGGTCACAAGGGCTATATCCTACCTGTCTCTCATCCCGAATGTGAAAATTTATTCGAGGATGAGATTTATTTGTGGTTAAAAGGGTTAGATAAGATTTACGTTAGAGACAAGAAAGAATTCCTACACTACACAATTTTAAAACAGCTTGTAGATATAACATTAGGGTCTCCTCCGTATATACCTCCCCAAACAACAGCGCACACAACTTTATACCGTCGTTTTCCGGATTTACTAACAGTAAACCAACTCGTGCCGATTACCAAGCACTATGAGGTTTGCGAGCAAGTATATTACGATTTGGA
>Ga0208161_1000785_pt1 | contig 17608 bp, 19 predicted proteins | sample CB_VirMetaG_3_FD_184538 | JGI IMG/M metagenome (GOLD analysis project Ga0208161, IMG submission 184538) | Freshwater to marine saline gradient viral communities from Chesapeake Bay - CB_1508_1S Viral MetaG (SPAdes) (version 4) | ecosystem: Environmental > Aquatic > Marine > Coastal | place: USA...
AGCAGTAGGGAAGTCAGTAGAACGCTCAATTGTTATATCGCGTACAAGAGCAACAGTAGCTGGGCCAGTAACAGACATAGTAATAGTGCCAGTAGTGCCATCACCACCGGATACTGTGTAGTCTGTACTAATAGTCTTAAGAGTTGAATCAATGTAAACAAGTACATCTGTTTCATCAAAGAACTCAAAAGGCACAGCAAAGCTAGTCTGTGTTACACCAGCACTTACTGAGTACGAGACTCTTGGGTTGTTATCAGCAATGTTAATAGTCATGGCGCAATCCTACCTTCCAATTTGAAATTGCTCAACTCACAATTAGTATCGTCCACCAGCAAACGCTCTAGCTGTTTCATTGGTTGTATCCTTTAAAAAATGTAACTGAGCAAATGGCAATCTTCTTATTAACTCAGCCGATCCTTCACCAAAGTCACCGCTTAAAAATTTAGCAAGACCTCTTCCTACATCTGCAGCATATGAAGGCCCAGCACCAGCTATACCAGTTACCGCATCAAGCATATTCTTATCCTGATTGAACTTAGGTTTAATAATGCCCATACCAATATCGGGGCCGCCAAGTGCCATACTTACGCCCATTGCAGTGTAAAACAAATCAGAATACAAAGCAGCAACACCAGATGCATCAAATGATCTAGCAATTTTTTCATCCAAAGTCATGCGTTCCATTTGCCAATCTTTGTATTTTAATTCCATTCCCATATACCCAAGACCCATAGCTGCAGATATGGCAACTGCTCTGTTCTTTACCTGACCTTGAGCAATTGATGCTGTAATTTTGTTTGAAGCAGCAAGGCTGTAAGACAGGAATTGGAAAGGCATTGAAAGCAATCCATTTTCTATACGAGCATAACCTTTAAACTTTTCATCCTGTTTCATTCCAAATTGTTTAGCTATGTGCATTGGCACATAAAAAACGCCATCAACAGCAATTGGTTTATCGGCTGGTGTACCCATCAAAACAGTATTACCAATACCCGCGTTCATTGAAGTTCTAAAGTTTTCTACAGCAGCTTTGTTTTCCCATTTAGATGTATTAGGCAAATACAAGCCAGCTTCTGTTTGCTCCCAAGGCGAGTTAGCAATGTCATTGGCTTCTTTTTTGCCTATGTTATAGCGAGCCAGATAAGCAATTTCCTGTTCAGTTGCTTGGCCTTTAGTAAGTTTGATTGACATATCAATGAGTGTATGCCCTCTTGCCATTGCATCCATCTTTTTAAAGATAGTTGTCATTGGGGCAACACCATTAAGCATAAAGAATGTAGATCTAACATTTGACATTAATCCTTCATTCAAAGGATTGTTTCTCATATTTTCGCTAAAGCGCATATGAGCATCGCCTTTAAGAATATCGATAATTTCTCCAGCAAGACGACCTTCTTGTGCGCTCATGCGAACACGACTGTCATTCATAACACCAAACAAAACTTTCCATACTGTGCCAAGTTCATGCTCCATCATAATCTTTGCAAAGTCTGGCAATGTTGCAAAGCCAGCAGAGCCAAGGTAATTAAGCATTGCAAGGTCTTTAAGAATGATAGAAGCTTTCAAACTCATAGACTCAGGGTTACGAATAACTGTGCCTTGAACACGATCATTCAAATGGCGAATGTCTCGCAAGATAGCGTTTCTTTGTTTTTCATTTATGTTTGCTGCAAGCAAATCGTCTTCTAGATCATCAATTACATCATCAATGTTTTTGCCAAACTTTGCTTGAAACTCATATTGAGGGGCAATCTTTGCGGTATAAGTTTTCATTACCGCAACAGGATTGGTTTCAATAAAATCTACAACAAGCTTATTAGGTATATCTACTTCACGATGACGAAAGTGTTTAGAGCGACCATAACCATAGAAAGCATTAGCTTCAGATGTTACATCATCAAGATTAAGTATTTTGTTAATCGTATCATTAACACGCTTAGATATATCATCTGGATTGCTAGAAAGTCTTGTCCTTACTAAAGCACCGGAATCTTTATCTACTGTGTAAACAAATGGATTCTTAGAATACCAATCAAACAATATATCAAAGAACTCTTCACGCCGAGATTTAATAGCATCAAACTTCCAATAACGAGGATGAAACTTTTCCTCATTAGCTGGCATTAATCTTTGATCTGACATGGCTTTGATTTGCATGTCAGTGTCTTTCTTTTGTGCCTTCAATCGGCTTAATATATTTTGGTTATGACTAAGGCGATCCTTTTGAGTTTCTGTTAAGTTTTTCTTTTTTCGTAACTCAGACACAATTCCTTGTCTGTACTCAATATCATCATCAAGCAACATTGATTTGTTTTTGTAATGAGCAAGACTTCCAACAAGACCTGTTGAAGAAAGTCTTTTTTCCCAAGTCTCATAAAAATCATCAAGCAACTTCATGCCGCGAGACTCAGCATCGTCTGCAGCTTTTTCTCCAAGCATACGCTTTCGGTTAAGTTGTGTTATGTATTCTTGAAAATTAATTTGCTTTGGCTGTATCTTTGCTTTTTCTGCAAGCTTTTGAGTAATGCCGCCCACATCATAATCAAGAACAGTTTGCTTGCCTTTTCCAAATACAGAGCCATAGATATTTCTTAACTCATCATAAACTTGAACCCACTCACCATCTCTCATTGATGCCTTCTGATAAATTGAAGGGCCGGTACGAAATCCATTTACATGAAGATTAAGCAAGATACCAGAGTCACCAGCTATATCTAACACAGCCCTCTTTACACGATCAGGAACTTTTAAGTTTTGCAATACACGCTTCATTGGCGTGGTTACAAACTTATAAGCAGGGCTATCTGTCCAAAGATTCTTTGGAAGATTGTAAGGCTTATCAATATTTTTTATTGCTTGGTCGTCTACTTTTCTTGCATCGAACTCATCTTTATGCAACTTAAAGTTATTTTGTCTACCCTTTAAATCTTTTGCTAGATCATCTACGCTCTTCTGAGCCTCGTCTAGCTGGGTCTTAGCAACATTAATGTCCTCAGGTGTCGCTGCTTTATCAAAGGCTGTCCTGCGCTCTTGTAGGACGTTCTGAGCATCATCCAGCATTTGCTCTAGTCTTTTAATAACTCGAGGTTCATTTTTAACTACTGTATCAATCTCATAGTTTTCTACTTGAGATAGTGGGCGTTGAGATGTGGGTGCTGGTAAGCTGGTATTAATATCTGGTTGATGAATCAGATCACGCTCACCTAAGGCCTCTTTTGTTTTGATAAAAGCATTTGCTCTTCTAGTAGCAGGAATAGAAATAGCTGTACCAAGCAAGCCGCCGGCAACAAATGCCGAGCCAATGTTAATGCCTATTTCCGCATTAGTTCCAAGAGGATCAAAGGGCGCACGAAGAGCCTCTTGACCAGCTTGAAGCGCAGCGACAGATGTACCTGTTCTTAGAAAAGATCTGGCAAAACCAATCCCTGCACCGCCAAATGGAAGTGCAACAAGATTAATAGGATCAGCCAAACCAGCAAAAAAGTGTTGACCAAAAGTTGCTTTGCTAAGTATTTCGCGCCTAGAAATGTTTTCATCAATAGCTCTTTTAAGCTCAACCATATGGTCAGCATTTTTAGCATCCATCAAATCATCACGATAAGCTTCGTATCCATCTATATCTTCTAATGGCTTGTAAGTAGGATCCTCTCTGCCTCTGAACTCAATAGCATTGCTTACATATTCAATGATTGGGTCATATGTGTAGCCCATAGACGCTCCAACAACCTCAAAGAATGTCGGATCATTTTCTTCAAATTGAGTTTGTGCGCCTCTAAATAAAACAGTGTTATGGCTAAATGGGTCTACACGAACTGTCATTGCAAAGACTCTCTTACTTTTGCACGCAATTGATCTAAGCTAAACTCAACCAAAGTAGGCATAGTTTGCATTTCAGCAGGGGTATCGCCCTCAGCAGTTTCTACTTTTTCTCTGCCAATCAAAGGCTCAAAAAGACCTCTTTCGTTTTGAGTAACAACCATATAACGAACATCTTCAATAGCAGTGCCAGATATTAGGCGAGGAATTAAATAGGCTTTCTTTCTTCCTTTTGTTTTTACTGGCATCTGGTCAACGCCAATATCTTCAAGAATAGAAACTGCCCCGCCAAATGGCAATCTACCTGAAACAATATCGGTTGCAATATCAGATTTGTATTCTGTTTGAAAAACATAATCTCCTAAACCAACATCAGCAAGTTCATCATTTAATATTGAAACTGCTTGAGAACGAACACTACTATTAGGGAAAGCTGCTCTTAGTGATTGCGCTGACCTATGAATGTTAGGGCCAAACGCAGGATCAATAACAATACCATCTGTCTCTGGATAATGTTGCTCATATATACGTTTGAAGGTAGATTCAATATCTGATTTCTTTGCATTGCCAGCTACCAAATATTCAACCACTGGCATCATTTCGCGCATAACATTTGGGTTCTTAACATCAGCTCCAATAAAGGGATCATCTGTTAATAGACGCTCAGTAAACCCTTCAATAGTTTCATCATCACCAAGTACAGCTTGAACTCTTAGTTTCATTTGAGTTGTGTCATTTCTGAACTGACGAATTTCATTTATGATTTCTGGTATATTAGCTTGCCCTTCTGGAAGAAGTGCTGAAGCATATATGGTAGCTTCAAGTAATGACTGCTCTTTAAGATCAAGAACGCCTTCCCACATATTAATAGGATCTTCACCTTCAATAGTTCTTACATCACGAAAACGTGCGTAAATATCCAGCAAACGATTAGATTCCTGAGGCAATGCACGACCACTCGCCAGACCCTTAGTTGCAGCAATTAACGGTTCTGGAATTACATTAGATGATATTGCAATTTGTGACCAAGAGTTTAACTGGGAATAGCCTTCATCAGTTGTGTACCAATTGACCACTGAAGGATCAAAGTTAAATTGATTGCCCAATGCATTGTGAACAACTCTTGTATGCCTTGTATTTGTAGATGTACCAACACCACCAACTATTTCATTTGTAGCTCTTTGATCCGCTGAAACTGTTGCATTAGCTTTATCAACAGCTATCTTCTTGTTCACATAAGAATCTGTTAGGGAATTTACAGAAGCATAATCACTAGGAGTAGTTGTTATTTGGAGAATATTATCAGCAATAGATTTTAATTCAGTCGGCAAATCTACATCCGCTGTTCCTCTTTCAGATAAATACTTTGCAAAATCTTGCATCTGTTTAGTTGACGCAAGATCATTTGCATCGCTTGTTAGCAAACTAAACATATCTTTACGAGATTCAAAAAGTCTTCGCTCTATAAAGTCAAGGCCAATACCTTTGCCAAGTTTAGAGCGCAATTCTTTTTCTAATGTTTCATAAGAAGATTTTGCTTTAGCAAAGTTACCATTAAGTATTGAGTTAGATATTTCAGAATTTTGTGTGTTAATTAAATTTGAAACACCAGCTTGATTAGCTTCAGATTCTAACTTATCTGCCTTTGCCTTTGCTCTCTCTTCTTCATTTCGGGCAATTCTTTCTGCGGTTTCTTTATTAGAAACTCTTGCTTGAAAGTTTGTTAAATCTCTTAAAACCTGATCTTTAAAGTCTGGAAAGTCATTTTCATTGAGCAAACTCTTGACAAGCCCCTGAACATTTTCAGGAAGCTGATCTATGTCTTTTACATTTCTTCCGCTTTGCTGAATAATAATTTGTAACTTATTAATATCAGCAGAAGTAATGTTATCATTCTCAACAAAATTACTAATAATATGAGAAGCTCTACCTTCAAATGCAGAACTTCTAATTGTTTTGATTTGATTGCTTGCCTGACTAGCTGTTAACACGCCAGCAGAAACCGCATTATTAATTTTCTCAATTCGTGATTGAATTAAAACATTGCCATCTTCATAAGCACCCATTGCAAACATTTTTTGAGTTTGGTTTGCATCAGAATTTGCATCGTCACTTAAGTTAAGTTGTTCAACTTCACTTTGAATAGCAAAACGTTTTGCAAGCAAATTAGCTCTAGTGCTTGCCATCCAAGCAGCGGCAATGTCTCTAGTTGTTTCTTGGAAACGAGGCTGGACATTCTTAGTTACCTGAGAAAGATACTCACCCATATCTGCTTCATAACGCTCAACAGCTTGTGGGTGGTTTTGATGTGTAAGCGCAATCTCTGCAGACTTTTCTTTAATTGCGCTTTCAACAGATGTTACATATCTGTTTTCTGCAACCTTCTCAAATGCATCACGAGCAATAGTACCAAAGCCCTTAGGCACAGAAGGCATGTTAAAGGTTTCAATCTCACCAGTAAGCGGATCAATTGTTCTAAAGTCTGATCCTTTTATTGCTTCAGCGGTCTCTGTACCAGTGCGCTTAGCCTGATCCGCTGCGGCTCTGTAGGCAGTTTGAGTTAGTTCATCGGCTGCACGACCAACAGTTTGCCAATACTCTTCCCCTGCTCGACTAGCCCGAACAACGCCAATTGGCTGATTCCTAAATGTTCTCTGCTCTCTAATTACAGCCATGTTACTAACCTATGTTTTAACGTCTGTGTACTTATACCAGCCAGAAGCAATAGAAGTTGCTGCTTGAATGTAAGACATCTTCTGCGCCTGACGACCTTCATAAAGACGTTGACGCTGTTGATCTCCAAGCCTTGCTGTCTCAGCGGTAGCCTGATAGTTGCTTCTCTTAACGTCACTGTAAGCAACGTCCTTCTGTTTATCCAAGAAAGCTTTGACTGATCGGTCACTCATGTCACGCCCAGAGAAAGCAAACCAAGCAATGTTGCTTGCTGTTGCTGACTCAAACTGTTCCATGCGATCATTCTCACGCTGGATTGCCTCAAGAGCCACTTGCTTCTTTTGCTTCTCAAGTTGTGCTGCATCAAACGCTGCAGCTTGCCTTGCGGCTCTGCCGCCTTGAATTGCTGAGTAAGCAGAAAGACCAGCACTGATTGCCATTAATACTTGAAATGCCATTAGAATATTACCTCCGCTACCAAGCCATTAACTTGCATCTTTAATGGCGCAGATTGACTAATTGTGACTACTGGATCCTTGGAATACCCAAGTAGTCTAAATTCTTTTTTGCCAGTAACAGGCGTTCTACTAAGGCTAAAGTCATCAGTTACCTGATAGATTAGCAAGCGTGTATTGTTTACCGACACAGACAATGTATCATACAAGTCAAGCGTTACTTTATTAACGCTGCGAGGCTCACCAGTAATAGGGCCATTGGCAGCGTTAGCATCAATAGGCAATGTGATTGCTTCGATGTCAAACTTGTATCCAACCTCTACATTAGATGCGGTGAGTTCTGAAACGGATGATATATCAACTTGCCCACTAGCTACAGTAAATTCTCCATAGTAGTCATCGCCATCAACAACAGCAACAACAGCACCATTGTTAAACTGTGACGAGACTGTGGCAACACCAGCGGTAAAGCTAAACTCTCCAGAGAAGTCTAGGTTAGCATTGTCAGTCAGTTCCATAAGAATGTACTTATTAGTACCATCGCCTAGATCATATTTACCTACAGCAAACACTCTTTCATCTACTGTGCAGATAGAGTGGAACTCGCCATTGGTTGTGATCTCAGACCAGCCAGCTTTCTTGTTTACACGATCACTGTAAAGAACAGATATAGTGCCATCGTTGTTTACAAAGAACGCATAAGACTCTGGCCTGTTTAATGCACCTTGAGCAATAGACAATTGCTTTGGAACTTTAATCAGATGAGAAGACAGAACAGACAATGCACCAGATACATAAGCACCTTCTGAGTCATCGTAAACATACTCACGCACTACATTGCCATTGCGCTGCACATAGATTGTTGATCCATCAAACGGCTTTGGCTGCACATAAGATGCGCCATATGGAGTCTGTGATTTAATCTGTGCATTGGTAGGGGTAATAGCACTGGTAGTCAAAGACGGAATATAGAACTCAGATGTTGAGGTAAACAACTGCAAGTCTCTGTTAGAGACAATGTGGCGAATAGAGTTGATCTCACCTACAGTTGCAGTCAAATCAAGAGCGTCATTGTCAGCACCATCGCCAACATCCCAGTTAAAGAACTGACCAATCTTTGTTGCCCAAATACCATTAGGCTTAGAGTCTGTGCCAGCAGCCCATAGGCGATTCTCGTGGAAACAGATTGCTGTAGGAAAGCCACGGATGCTGCTCCATGCTTGCTCATCCCAAGAGATAGTAGGCGCATGTGTTTCAATCTTAGGAGTGCCACCACCATCTACTGATTCGGTAGCATTTGCACCAGCTTGGAATACATATCTGTTTTCGTCAAGAACATCTACAATAGTCCTAGCACCATTCAATTGGTTCTTGCTAATGCCGCCAACAGTACCAGCATGATCGACAACAATAGCATCACCGATGTTTAATCCATGAGCAACCTGTGTTACTTCAACATCAGCAATACCTTCTGTAGTTTTAAAAGCATTGAAGTCCAGATGAACCTCAAGCTTGTCTTTAATTGTTCCAACTGCTGTTGTTGCATTGGTGTAAGCAGTGATTTCAATCTCATTACCTTGATACCTAATAACCTTTCCAACGTGATCTGACGTAAAGTAATCAGCACTGGTTGTCAGAATTGCACCAGTTCCTGTTGTCTTGTCTACATCAAGAGTCATGCCAAGTGGCTGGAATGGATAGTAGGGCTGATAAATAATATCGTCATTAGCATCCACATCAAATACATATGGACGCACTTCAAATGTAGTTAAGCTTGTTCTTGTTAATAGTAAGAAAGCAAAAGAACTGTGAGCGATAAACATAACATCGCCAGCTTGTACAAAGCTAATCTCTTGTAGGATGCTGTCAGTAATTGGCAAGGTAACAGCATTTGTGTCCTGAGTGATTGTAGCAGTCAGAGATACAACGCCTGTAGTTGGATCGATAATAAACACACGGATCTTCTGATGCTCAAAAGATACAATGTATCTCTCATCATCTGAAAAAATAAACGGCTCAATCCTAATTTGTTGCGTCTTGCTTGTGTCTATACTTGTGTCAAACTCATAGATCTTCTGCGATCCAAAGCGTTTCTTTAGACCGCCTTCTGATTTAATCAGGAGATTGGTTATCTTCTTTGCCGCATTGTTATACACGCTCAAGTCTGTTCTTGAGATCATAGATGGGCTGAGTTCACCAAACTGAAAGTTAGTAAGAGGCACACGAATCTTAGTTGGCATTAGCTGCGCCTTTCAGAAATGAACCTCGAAGTAGTAAGCTTTCTTGTTGTCTGTTGTTGTGCATCTAGGTTTCTAGCTTTTGCCATAGCACGTTGCGCTTGGTTTTCCATAATGTTTGCAAGATTTGCATCCCTTGCAATAGATGAAGCAAAGATTGTTGCTAGTGCATATTCAACAGCGATAACAAAATATGAAGGCCAGTTCTCTTCACCAGCCCTAAATGAATAGTCGGCAATGACTACATCAGATGTAGATGTATCTGCGTATACTTTGTCGCCATAGATTTGATATTCAATTGGCAAGTCTGTAACTGTAATAGCGTGTACCATCAGATTGTCTGAAGGTAGCTGATAGGCATAATTGTACCTACCTGTAGGCGCGGCTGTAAGCCTGTTAAGCACAGCCTGATTTGTGGCAAACCGCCAGCGTGTGTTGACAAGAGATGCTCTTGCAACATCCTCATACATATTTACAGAGACAAGAGCCTCTGTAGTACCTTCACTAAATGAAGTAATCGGGTCTGCACCAATAAGAATTAATGCCTTGGCACAAATATCAATTGGTGAGTTGGATGCAATGCTGGTTACTGCCATGAAAGTTGAGGGGGCCGAAGCCCCCTCCCCCTGTATTAGTCGCCGTCAGTATTGGTGATAGCAACACCATTGACAATATCAATGTTTGTGCCATCGTTCTGGTTGCAATATGCATGAGAGACTACTGGTGTAGTACCAGTATCTGTAATGCAAATGATAACATCATTCTTGTTAATCATGTTAATTGCAGGAAGGAAATAATCTTCCACCCGAACAGCAGTTTGCGCCTCGGTTGTTGTGTAATACCACAACGCACGACCTGAACCACCGCCAATACGAACTAGGTTTGCTGCATCAAAAGCCATTGTTCAGTCTCCTAGTTGTTGTCAAGAAGTTCATAGACACCGTTGTCGTCAATAACAACAGCACCCATAGACATCATTGAGGTTGCAAGGTGAGAGACTTTCTCGGCTACATAGTTCAGCTCAGTTGTAACGTCTGCGCCAATACCAAGACCTACAGCAGAAGTGTGGTAGGCCATGTTCTTGCCAGCAGTTACAGCAGAAGTTGAGAAGATCTTGAAGCCCAAGAACTCTTTCATTGTCATGCCGCCCGCAAATGGGAGATTTTGCTCACCAACATAGTCGCTAGAAGCAAACTCGTTGATTGCAAACAGATCGGCATAACCCTTTGGATGCATCGCAATGTAGCGACCGCCATCCTCAGGAACATCGGCAGAACCAAATGTTTCAAACACAGACAGGATCTGAGTCTTACCAACAGCAGAACCACCAGAACCTAGCTGAGTTCCGTTAGCACCAGCGTCCATTGCTGTGTAAAGGATGTCGTCAGTCTTACGACCAAGTGCTGCAGCAGCAGACTTAGCGACAGCTTGACGCTCATCGATGTTGGTCTTCAACTCATCCAGCTTGTCGATGTACTCGGCTGCATAGTAGTCAGCCATTGTTGTTTCAACATTGGTGTGAGCCAGTTCCATTGGAGTAACGTTGCCGTTACGAGACTTTGTTGAAGCAGAGCCAGTTCCGATTTTCTGGAAACGTACAGTGTTACCATTTACATTGCTTACTGAACGAACAGTGTTCCGCAACTTGGAACCCATACGCTGATAAGCCATATGAACTTCGGACTCGAACTGCTTAATAAAGGCTTGGTCAATTGTATTAGCCATTTTAAGCTTTCCTTATCAAAGAGAGTTACTATTGTCGCGGTTATCTGTTCAACATCCTCAACGCGATTGTCCTAGCGGGTCGCTCAGTGTATTACAGGCCGATTAGACGTATTATAAACACTAAATTGTACAGAATTGCAACGCACAAAACGTAACAGTTCGTGTCCATTAAGAATTAGACGCTCATCAAGAACAACAAAGCCAGACCAAGCTAGCCACATTATTGTGTGGTGATGGTCAATAGGTACATAGTTTTCAATGAGATCGTAGGTTCCTTGAAGGAACTCAACGCCAACTCTGCTACTTTTGGCAAAGTTAAAATAATTTGCATCTATATCTGTTGTGCCAAGAAGCCAGACCCTAGCCTGATTGTCTTCTGTGGCAACAGTTCCGCACATAGCAATAGGTGTGTCGTTGTGCATTACAGTATAGTTCTTTGCTCCCTCTGTCTCCAAGGGAATGGTCAAAGCTTCTATGGGAGATAGCATATGGATCGCGCACTCACGAATATCGTGAGGACGCATCTTTTCTGCAACATGCTTTGCATGTGAAAGAGTTGAGTCGGTAAGGTATATGTTACCGACTCTTGCGTACTCTCTAGCCATAAAGCTTCTTAAATCCATCCTCTACTTGACGGATAAAGTTTGGATCACGATTGCCAGCTTTCCAGTAACGCTCATCACGCATCATCTCTTTCAAAGAGTCTTCATTGATTGCGCTTGCGCTGTTGGTAGATTCAGAGAAGGATGAGTCCTTCATAGATTCCATGATATGCTCAAGTGCCATAACACCATCGGCTGTTTCGCACATGCGCTCAATAGCTGGCATCACACTCTCTGGAAAGAAACGATTAGCAAACAAACTTACTGCTTCAGTACGAGCAGGGGCATTGTCGCCTAGCTTCTGCAACTCAGCATCATAGTCAGGAACATTAGCATTAATTGCATTGACATACATGTTGATGCCTTCGCTGAACTCTTCTTGAGAGAAGCCATTCTCAAATGCATGTTCTGCCCACCAGCCAAGCAATTCATTATCTGCAGCAAGAGTTTCATCAATGCCTTCCGGCAGTTGATAGTCACCCTTATCCGCTGGTCTGTTTTGAAAAGCTTGCTCTTCTATTTCTTTTAGAAAAGCATCTTTAAGTTCCTGCTCTTTCTGACCAAGCTTACCCTCAAGAGACGAATAAGCAGCAGCTAGATCTTCCGCAGACTTAAACTTTTCCGGTAGCCACTCAGGGCGTGACTGTTCTTCTGTCTGGAGTAATGGATCGCCACCTTCTGTTACGATGCCAGAATCCTCTACTTGAGCCTCACCAGACTCTGCTACTTGACCCTCTTCACTCATTTATCTTCACCTTATGTCCATGATTAATACGACCCTCAATGAGGCCAACGATATATCGCTGACCTTCAACATGCCGCAGTTCATCATTAGAAACTGCTGCACCATTCACTGATTCTATAGTAATAGATCGTAGGTAGCGCAATACTTCTTTTCCAGTGTCAGTGGAAAAGAGGCTTGCAACATTCTTGCTTATGATAGCGTCTTCACTCTTTCTGCGGCGAAATCCGTCAATACCTACAAAGTTATTGCTGTCCACCAATAAGCTGCTCCTGTTGACTCGTCAATTGCTGTTGCTGTGCATACTGTTGCGCCATTGCAACCAGTTGCTGTCGCTCGTTCAAATCACGAATCAGAGTATCAGGTACACCAAACTTCTTAGCTAGATACACGGCTGTCTCTTCAGAGTTGATTAGAATGTTAGTAATCTCAGGCCCAAAGCGTCCCTGTACTAACTCAAGGAACCGAGCAACAGAAGTAATATCCTGATTTGCTTGCGCTTGTGCAAGAGGAGAAACAGAGCGAACCTTTACATCTCTGCCATTAATTGTAGGCAGATCAATGCGTCCCTGCTTCTTTAGGATATAAACTACACGCTGCAATACAGGCTGTACAAGCTCTGCTTGCAGACGACCAAAGGCTGAACCAATGCGGCGTGAAAGATCTGCCATGCGTTCTGCAACCTCGGTAGCAGATGCTGGTGTACGATCAGGATTCCCAAGCATGTCATTGTAAAGCGCACGTTTAATATTCAAGCGCATGTCAGACAGTACAAGGTTGGCAACATCAAAGGATCCTGCAGACTGAATCGGTGTAAGTCCAGTAGATCCAACAGCTTTTGGAATGACAGTCCCTGGGACAAGATTGATTGTATCAGGGTTAATTACGCCATCATCTTCCATCTGATAAATGCCAGAGATAGCCATCTGTGCATTTTCTAGGATCAGTTCAATGGTAAGGTTAGTTGTTTTGATTGCACTCAATGCATTGATAAGTGGGCCTCGACCATAGATTTCACCAGCACACTTTGACCAGCGGAAGCAAACAAAAGGATTAGAGCCAACGCCCTTATAACGTTCTGACGCTATAACGTCCTTAGTGTACATCTCGATTGCATAAAACAGATAAGCCTCTTCATTCTTAGAAGAGTAATCTTTGCACACAACCTCAAGGACTTTTGTTCTCTGGTCTGGACGCTGCTTAATAGAATCCATAACCTTTGAAGAGAATGTTCCCTTTGGATACACGTTAGGTATATCTGAGTTACGCATACTGCGCTCACGATAAACGTGATCGATGCGATCATCAGGGCCAGCATCAAGAACTACATGCGGCAATGGGATAGCTGAGAAGTTTACCGGATTGATTGCGTTGCCTTCAGATACATGAAGGACACCAGTACCTACCGCAAGATCGAGAAAGGATTCGTGAACTTCTTGACCAAAGTTGGAATTTTGAATGACTTCAAAAACGTAATCAGTGACTTCATCAAGTTGATTATTAACCTCATCACGTTCCTCAGGAGGCACTTCAGAACCCGAAGTAAAATCTGCCCAACGAGCAAAGTTCGGCACAAGGCCAGACTGTAGACGCGAGGCAAACTCTTGCACTCCAACCACAGCAGTTTCATCAAAGATTTTATCGTCACGTCTTTGTCCGATTGCTTCAGCATAGAAAGACTCCCTCTGCGGTAGAGCGTACTCATAACACTCTTCAAATAAAGAAACAAAGTTTTCCCTAACAGACTTAGCCTTTTCATACTTCTTAAGGTAGTCTGCGGCTACACCTGTCGGTGTATATACTCCATCAAGAGTGTCTGTTTGTACAATCATTATAATTAAACTTTCGGTTGGAAGAAGCCGCGACCACCGCCAGAGCTAGTAATTAATGACCGCGCACCAGTACCGCGCTTTGCTTTGCCAGCAGCCATCTCAAGTTGTTCTGCCTTACTTGCAGCACGCCTTCTTTGCTCTTCAGCCATTTGAGCTTCTCGCGCTGCTTTTTCCTCAGGTGTTTCTCCTGCGGCTGGTGGTCGGGATGGGGCTAATGGGCCTACACACATAATAAACTCCTATTGTTTATTATCCTTAAACATAAAAACAAAAATTGTTCAACTCACAATCTAGCCCATAGACTAGCTTTTCTTCTGTTCGGCTTTGCCTGTCTAGCAAAAACATCAAAGTCAACTCTTGCATTAAAAGCAGTTGCTTGCTTCTGTCCAGACATAAGCTGCCGCCCTTCACCAGCACCAAGCATTAAGTATTGCAGCGCATCGTGAATATGAGAATACATATTTTTATCTGGCTTGTCATCATACCTTTCACCAGATACTTGTATGCGCCTATACTGGTATCCACCTTGAAAACCTTTAATCAAGGTCTGACACCGCCTATCAATCATAAAAGCTGGCATACCATCTGCCATCTTTGTCAATGCCTGATTCACAGATTCAAGCCTTAGGTCAACAGAATTGCTTGGCGCAGGGAAAGCGCGGAGGCCAGCACCCCTCAGGATCTGGAATGGAGTAGACTCATCAGTCTGCGCTCTAAAGTCGCCAGCCGGATCGCCATAGATATGAACTTCTAGGTTGCCGAAGCGTGTTGCTATTTCCCTACGCAACTCTTCCGCAAACCTAACAATGCCCATATCGATAGCGACAATCTCTGATTGTATGAGCCATCTACCTCTAACCTTCTGTCCAAATACTGCTGCAGGGGTGAGGCCAAAGTCAATACCAACATATAACGGTACACCAATAGCAATAGGAATTTCTTCCTTTGCAATATGAGTTTCACTAGCAAACATAGGATAAACAGGCTTTCCTTCTTGGATTGAGCCAAGCCTGTTCATTACATACACATCAATCCAGCTTTTAGTTTTACCACGAATTAGATTCGGATAATAGCTGTCAAGCATATTTCTTCTGTTCTCAGCATCCTTGTTTGGTTTGTAATCCTTGATCTCCCCCTTCTCATCATACTCTTCAAGCATACCCTGAGGCTGTACATAGAACGACCAGTTGTCTGGTTTGACCAGCATCTTGGCTTGCTCTTGAGGGATGTGATCTGGAATAGGCACTTCACCAGACATGATAGGCCACCAGTGATCTTCCTCTGGTGCGTTGGTATCTGCAATAACGCCAGACCAGCTAGGGCCACCTTCTCGCATAGAAGGGAAACGACCAACACGCATAGTACACGCATCGATGATTGACTTGGGGATTTCCCTAGCTTCGTTAATCCAGATGCCAGTAAGTTCAAGAGACAAAAGCTTCTTGACATCTTCTGGCCTATCAAGTGCCAAGAAGATAACCTCTAACTCAAGATCCCCCTTCTTGATGTTGTGCGTATAAGGCACTGACCAAGTAAATTTGCCCCACTCATTCTCAGGGAACCAGTCAAGCCAAGTCTTGATTGTGGTAGTTCTTAGCTGCGGGTTGGTGTTTCGGATGATTGCCCAGCGGCTGCGGCGTACACCTTCCTTGTTTGGCTCTTGCTGTAAAGCCCTGCGGAATACTTCAACACAACAAGCAACAGACTTACCAGAGCCTACAGGACCACGGATGCCACGAAAGAAGGTATTGTCCTTCATAAAATTTTTAAGGACTTGACCATCAGGTTTGTAATTAAAGCTGGTCAACTTTGTATTCCTTGCCAAACTTAATCATACGATCAACAGTCTCTGGCCCAATAGAAGCTATAACCTTGTCAGCTTCATAGTCAGTGCAGAACTCTTCTGGATGGTAGGCTAGGTGAACTTTTTTAACTACACGCCTGAGTATGTCCCTCTCCTCAGGCTTTAGAACGTGTAAGAAACTCATCTATACTTTGCTGCTTTTTTAGCAACATCCCTCGGTTGCTTGGCAAATTGTTTCCCTTTTCGTATCGCTGCCCTCTTTGCTCTGGTGGTGCGCCGATACTCTGAATCACTTAAGGCGGCTACTGCAGCGGAAGGGAGATACCGCTCGCCAGTAGCCTTTGGCCCTTGAGTAGAAGGCTTACCAGATTTGGTGCGCCACTTCTGCTTAGTCCATGCTCTAAGAGACTTCTGTGAAGCTGCTAGTGCCATTAGCTAGTATAACCTCCACCAGCTTTCTTATACAGTAATGCGAGCCTTTGAGCTTTTCTTGCCGACCACTGACCCGCTGCTCCGCCCTTTGCTTCGCGCTTTACTCTGTTGAACAGGCTCTTTCTCATCTTGGGTTTCGTGTAGTTCCCCGCTGCGTTCACCGCCATCTTCTATCTCCACTGGTATTACACGCCTAGACTCCGGCGTATAAGTTGCGCCAGAAAGGATTCTACCATCCGGCATCTTGATTGTTGGCCCCTCGTAAGGAGTTCCATCGCGGAACTGATACTTCATTTAATCAAACTCTTTCTACGACCAGCAGCCGCCATCTTTTGAAAACGCTCTTTGCCATACTTCTTTCTGCCAACAAAGGCAGCTAAAGCTTTGGGATCTTTAACGCCACGCTTCTTTAGCTTTGCAACCATTGCCCTGAAGCGTCCACCTTCTCCTAATCCCATATCAGCCATTATGCACTTCCTTTTTTCTTTGATCGTTGATAGGCAGCAAGCAACCGCCGCCCTTTTGCTACTGCGCTTGCCTTGTCACCGCGATGACCCCAAGCCTCAAATGAAAGCTTGAGACGAGTAGGTCTTCCCTTCTCATCCTTTAACGGCCCTGCTGATGACCCCATGCGAACTAGAAAGCTGCCCTGCCGCTTCTTTTGCTCTGGAGTCTTGGCTTGTCCTTTTACCGGAGCCTTGAGCGTGCCGCCTGTCTGACGCTTGTAAGATGCGCGTCCTGCAGCGTTGAGACCACCTTTGGGGTTCTGACCTTCTTTGCGTTGCCATGCTGGAGTCTTAGCCATTACACTCGCGCCATCCCGCCGCTTGCATCACCAATACCGCCAAGCCCCTCAGTGCCAGAGCTAGAGCCAGAGCTTGCACCACCAAAGCCATCACGACCATCTCCACCACCACCTTCATTAAGAAGGGAACGAGGCTTACGCATCATCCGGCGGCGGCGTTTGTTCTCCTCGATCTGCTCGGGAGTGAGTTCATACATGCTCTTGATTTCCTCTTTAGAGGTATCCCTTGCTTGAGGAGCAGCATAGCTTGGCCCAGATGAAATACACATGTTAGCTTCCTATGTCATTCTCACGAATGGTAACTACAACAGAACCGCTAACATAGTCTCCAGACTTAACGCCAGCACGATAGTTGCAACTAACAGGATCAAAGCCAGCAGTCTCAATAGGAGCAGTGAAGGTATCTACATCTGCCCAAGAAACCCCAGCATCAAAGCTGCGCTGAACAGTAACTGTGGCATCAAACGTGCCAGCAATGCTCAGAT
>Ga0208161_1000786_pt1 | contig 17605 bp, 9 predicted proteins | sample CB_VirMetaG_3_FD_184538 | JGI IMG/M metagenome (GOLD analysis project Ga0208161, IMG submission 184538) | Freshwater to marine saline gradient viral communities from Chesapeake Bay - CB_1508_1S Viral MetaG (SPAdes) (version 4) | ecosystem: Environmental > Aquatic > Marine > Coastal | place: USA...
TGAAAAAATAGAAAGTCTTGTTAAATTTAGATGGCAAGTTGGTGGGGTTCTTGCCGTAGCAGTAGTGGGAGTTACCGTCATTAACTCTTTCCTCCCAAAGTTCTTGACTTCTCAACCCCAGCAGGTTATAATAGATCGCACGAAGTAATACCACTTTATAATGGATTTGGTTGATTCCAAGTATATTGGATTAGTTTCATCACGCCTACAAAAATTTAAGAGGGTTAAAGCGGATCTATACAACTTCCGCTGTCCTATCTGTGGGGATTCCCAACGCAATAAGAACAAGGCACGCGGATATATTTACGCTGTGAAGAACAATACCAACTTCAAATGCCACAACTGTGGTGCTAGTTTGTCCTTTAATAATTTTCTGAAAGAGATCGATCTTACACTTCACAAGCAATACACGCTTGAAAAGTTTAAAGAAGGGCATACTGGTAGAAACTTTGTAGTTGAAGAACCAAAGTTTGACTTTAAAAAACCAGTATTTAAAAAATCTTTAGATTTACCTAAGGCATCTACTAATCCAGTTGCCAAAGAATACTTGGAGAAAAGGAAACTTGATCCAGAAAAGTTTTACTTTGCTAACAAATTCAAAGAGTGGACTAACTCCCAAAAAGAGACTTTTGATACTGTTGGTAGAGATGAAAGTCGCATAGTTATACCAATGTATGATAAGTCCAATAATTTGATCGGTTTTCAGGGAAGAGCACTAGGACCAAACTCTGTTAAATATATCACCGTGATGCTTGATGAGGAGGCACCGAAAATTTATGGACTTAATGAAATCAATGAACAACTACCAGTCTATGTGGTCGAAGGACCCTTTGACAGCACTTTCGTCAACAATAGCGTGGCTTTGTGTGGTAGTGATGGTGATATTCGTTGTCTTGAAGGAAGCAGTATTGTTTTTGTTTACGATAATGAACCCCGTAATCGAGAAATCGTCAATCGCATTGACAAATGCGTATCAAGAGGCGAAAAAGTCATCATCTGGCCAAGCGGAATCGTAGAGAAAGACATTAACGATATGGTCCTTGCTGGACATGATATCATGAATGTGTTAGAATCAAATACCTACTCAGGTTTAGAAGCAAAAATCAAGTTTAACATCTGGAAGAAAATATGAGCAACGGCACTAAGGTTATTAAGAGAAATGGAAAAACAGAACCTCTTGATTTGAATAAACTCCATGTTATGGTGGAAGAGGCATGTAAAGACCTAGCAAATGTATCTGCTTCGCAAGTTGAGATGAAATCTGGAATTCAGTTTTATGATGGAATTACAACTGCAGAAATTCAAGAAATTTTAATCCGTTCTGCTTCGGATTTAATTGATTTGGATCATCCGAATTACCAATTTGTTGCTGCCCGTTTGCTTTTGTTTTCTCTACGTAAACAATTGTTTGGGCGTATGCACGAATGTCCAAAAGTAAAACAACATGTTCTTCGTGCTGTTGGTAGAGGTGTCTATGATCAAGAAATCCTTAATCTTTATACTGATGAAGAATTTGACAAACTTGAGTCGTTTATTGATCATAGTCGTGACTATTTGTTTACTTATGCAGGTTTACGCCAAGTCGTTGATAAGTACCTTGTGCAAGATAGAAGCACTGGAGAACTTTACGAAACTCCGCAGTTTATGTACTTATTGATTGCGGCAACTATCTTCTCCAAATATCCTAAGGAAACACGTCTAGATTACGTTAGGAAGTATTACGATGCAATCTCCAAACACAGAATCAACATCCCAACACCAATCATGGCAGGGGTGCGAACGCCGCTTAGACAATATGCTAGTTGTGTTCTTGTTGATGTTGATGACACCCTCGATAGTATCTTTACTAGCGATATGGCTATTGGCAGATACGTTGCACAGAGGGCGGGGATCGGCATCAACGCTGGTCGCATCCGTGGCATCAACAGTAAAATCAGAGGGGGAGAAGTTCAACACACGGGTGTTGTACCATTTCTCAAGAAGTTTGAAGCAACTGTCAGATGTTGCACGCAAAATGGCATACGAGGTGGATCCGCGACAGTCCACTTCCCAATCTGGCACAAAGAAATAGAAGATATTATTGTACTCAAGAATAATAAAGGAACTGAAGATAATCGTGTTCGTAAACTAGATTATTCAATTCAACTCTCTAGAATTTTTTATGAAAGATTCATTAATGACGAGGAAATGTCCCTCTTCTCACCTCATGATGTTCCGGCAGTTTCTGATGCTTTCGGGCTTCCTGAGTTTGATGATCTCTATGTGGCTGCAGAACGAGATGAGTCTATTCCAAGAAAAACTGTCAGAACTCAAGAACTTATTCTTGATCTTTTAAAAGAACGTGCGGAGACTGGTCGTGTTTACATTATGAACATTGACCACTGCAATTCTCACAGTTCTTTCATTGATAAAGTGTGGATGAGTAATCTCTGTCAAGAAATTACTCTTCCAACAGATCCTGTTCAACATATTGATGATGTTGCAGGCGAAATTGCACTTTGCATTTTATCTGCAATCAATGTTGGAAAGATTCGTGAACTTGATGATCTGGAAGAACTTTGTGATCTTGCTGTTCGTAGTCTTGAAGAACTTATTGATTATCAAGAATATCCAGTGGTTGCTGCAGAACTTGCTACAAAAGCTCGTAGGTCTCTTGGAGTTGGATATATTGGACTTGCGCATTATTTTGCAAAACATGGTGTCAAATATGATTCCCAACAAGCTTGGGACATTACACATCAATTAACCGAATCCTTCCAATACTATCTACTCAAGTCATCTAATCAGTTGGCGAGAGAGAAGGGCGCTTGTACAGATTTCAATCGTACAAAATATTTTGAGGGACTTTTACCAATTGATACATACAAAAAGGACGTAGATGAAATTTCATCTGTCAAGTATAATCATGATTGGGAAAGTCTTAGGGCATCTATCGTGGAGAACGGTCTCCGACACAGCACACTGTCCGCACAGATGCCTTCGGAGAGTAGTTCCGTTGTGTCAAACGCAACAAATGGAATTGAACCCCCTCGCGGATATCTGTCCGTTAAAAAGTCAAAGAAGGGCCCACTTAAACAAATTGTCCCTCAGTACGGGTCACTTAAAAATAATTATACTCTCCTATGGGACATGCCTGACAATACTGGGTATATCAATGTTGTTGCAGTTATGCAAAAGTTCTTTGACCAAGCCATCAGTGGAAACTGGTCATACAATCCAGAGAACTATCCAGACAATGAAGTTCCAGTCTCAGTAATGGCTCAAGATCTTCTCAGAACTTATAAGTTTGGTTGGAAGACAAGTTATTATCAAAATACTTATGATCATAAGACTGATGAAATTAAGGAGGATACTACCAAACAACAGTTGGAAAAGTTACTTGAAGAAATGATGAATTCCAGTGAAGAAGATTGTGAAAGTTGCAAAATTTAGTAAAGAACAGGAGTTACAAATGGTACAGGGAATGACCGTATTCAACACCAGCACCGATGTTGATACACGCAAACAACCAATGTTTTTTGGTCAACCATTAGGTTTGCAACGTTATGATCACTATAAGTATCCAGTGTTTGACAAGTTGACTCAACAACAATTAGGATACTTTTGGAGACCTGAGGAAGTTTCCCTCCAAAAGGATCGTGGTGATTACCAATCTCTTCGTCCAGAACAAAAACATATCTTCACTTCTAACTTGAAGTATCAGATTATGCTTGACTCTGTGCAGGGTCGTGGTCCTGGTATGGCTTTTATCCCATATTGTTCTCTTCCTGAACTTGAGGCATGTATGGAAGTATGGGGATTTATGGAGATGATTCACAGTCGTTCTTATACATACATTATTAAGAATGTTTATTCAGATCCTGCAGAGGTTTTTGATACTATTCTGGATGATGAAAAGATTATGAGTCGTGCTACTAATGTCACGGGTGCTTATGATGATTTTATTAATTCCGCACAGGAATATGGAACTTCTAATGCATGGAAGTTTGCACAAGAAAATGCAGGGTACTCTAGGGATGAACGTATTGAACTAAAACGTAAACTCTATCGTGCTGTTGCAAATGTCAATATTCTCGAAGGTATCAGGTTCTATGTTTCGTTCGCTTGCTCGTTTGCGTTTGGTGAACTCAAGCTTATGGAAGGATCCGCTAAAATTATCTCTCTCATCGCAAGAGACGAAAATCAACACCTTGTCATTACTCAAAACATCCTCAATAAGTGGCGTGAAGGAGATGATCCAGAAATGCAACAAATTGCTAAGGAAGAAGAGACATGGGTAAACACTGCGTTTGAAAACTGTGTCAATGAAGAAAAATCATGGGCAAAGTATTTGTTTAAGGATGGTTCAATGATTGGATTGAATGATAAACTTCTCAACAACTATGTTGAGTGGATTGCCAATCGTCGTATGAAAACTATCGGCCTCAAACCTTTGTATGATATTCCTGCAAAGAATAATCCTCTTCCTTGGACTGAACACTGGATTTCTTCGAAGGGTCTTCAAGTGGCACCACAAGAAACGGAAGTTGAATCTTATGTTGTTGGTGGTATTAAACAAGACGTAAAGAAAGATACTTTTGCGGGGTTCAAACTCTGATATAAATATTAATAACAACTGAATTGAAATAAGTCTTATGGTTACTCAAACTAAAATTCCGAGGGTAGTTTCGGAAGATCTGCCCTCCAATCCTTTTGTTTTTGAAGTTCTCGCATTGGTATCTGAACAAAAATCAAATGCAAAAAAGTCAGAGATTCTTAGAAAATATTCTCATCCATCACTAACAACTATCCTAATTTGGAACTTTGATGAAACTGTAATCTCAGAATTACCAGAGGGACTTGTTCCTTATGCTAGTGTTGGTCAACAGAATGTTGTTTCTGGCAATTTAAGTGACAATATCAATAGAGCTGTTGAGATGATGGGAGAACTCAACTCCAACTCAATTGGTTCTCAAGATCAAGGTAAGACTTCTATTCGTCAAGAGTATACTTATTTTTACAATTTTGTGAAAGGTGGTAATGATCGACTCTCAAGCAGAAAGAGAGAAACGATGTTTATTAATATTCTAGAAGGACTGCATCCTCTTGAAGCAGAAATTCTTATGCTTGTTAAGGATAAAAAACTTCAAACTAAGTATAAAATTTCTAAACAAAATGTTTCTGATGCCTATCCTGATATTTTATGGGGTAATAGATCTTGAGTTCTATTAGTTCTAAATATCTGTAGAAAACTATTTAAAAATTTTTAATGGCTAGAGTAGGTATAGAAACCGGAGACCTTTCTGGAGTAGGTGCAGATACTTTATATGATGGCGCATTAAAAGTTAATTCCAATTTTAGTGAACTCTATAATACATATGGTGATGGAGTTAATTTGCCTGCTCCAGGAACAGTAGGTAAATGGGATCAAAATAATACTGGCGTAACTACCTTTAAAAATGTTGGAATAGGAACCACTTTCCCGACAGAAAAACTTACAGTTGTTGGCAGTATTGGTGTTGGAGGAAGTTTGGTGTTCAATGATAGTGCAGGAATTTCAACAGTAATAATTGCTATTGGTAGCGAAAGATTTCTTCAACACACAATTATTGATTGTGGTGAATATTAAATTATCGATATAAATAACTAAAACTTCGATAAATATCGAAGTTTATTACGGCTTACACCATAACGTAATTAAATGATAGACACCAATCCTATTTTCAGGATTAGAAGATCCTCAGTTCCTGACAAAAAACCAACAGTAGATCAACTATTGTCGGGAGAACTTGGTCTTAACACATTTGATGCAGAATTATATACTTTACGTTCTAGAGCCGGAATTGGTACTGATATAGTAAGACTTGGTGCTGGTACAACAGTTACAAATATTTTTTACGTAACAAAAGATGGAAACGATAATAATACTGGAAAAAAACTTGGTGATGCAAAACTGACTATTAAAGCAGCAGTATCAGTTGCATCTACTATTCCAGGAGCAGTTGTTAAGGTATCTTCTGGAACTTATATTGAAAATAACCCAATCAAAATGGGGCCCCAAATTAGCATTATTGGAGACAGTTTAAGAGAAGTTTCTGTAGTTCCACAAAATTCGGACCAAGATTTATTTCACGTAGCACCAGGGAACTATGTGACCGAAATGTCTTATACTGGAACACTAAATCCCGGGAAAGCTTGTTTTGCTTTTGATCCGGATGTGATTAGATATTCGAATCAGTCTCCATATATTCGCAATTGTACCAATTTCATTTCCAACAGTATTGGAATGAAGATCGACGGCAATAATGTTATTGGCCCAACCAAATCCATGGTAACAGACTCCTTTACTCAATATAATGCGGGTGGTATTGGAGTTTCAATTACTAATAGTGGATATGCCCAGTTAGTTTCTCTATTTACTATTTGTAATGATATTGCCATTTATTGTGGAACTGGTGGTGCTTGCGATTTAACTAACTCCAATTCTTCTTTTGGTAACTTTGGATTAGTCTCTGATGGAGTAAGTTCTCTTCAATATATTGGTATTATTTCAACTTCTACCGGTCCAAATAGTGATACTTTCGTTTTGGATCTGAATGTGCCAACATTGGGAATTCAAACAGCATCTTATGATAACGTAACTGGTATTTTAACAGTTACAACTTCAACAGATCACAATCTTAATGTTGGGATGGGGGTAAATATTTCTGGTCTTGAATTTACTTGTCCTTCTGGGCCAGGTATTGTAACTTATCCAAGTGGAAATTATGGATATGTATTTACTGTCAACTCTGTTGGCGCTGCAAATAGTTTTTCTGCTTATGTGGGTGCTTCAACTTTGCCTCATGTTTACAATTCTGGTGGCACAGTAAAAATAAATATAGTGAGACCTTTTGATGGTCAAGTTGTTTACTTTGAAGATCTTTATTATACGGTGAGCGAAATAACAGTAAGTTCTGGGGGAACTGGATATACTGGAAATACTACGGTGACGATTGATCCTCCTTCAGTTGATTGGGGAATTCCTGCAACAGCAATTGCAGAGGTTGTAAATGGATCTGTTGTTAACGTTGAAGTGGTTTCTAGTGGGAGGGGGTATTCATCCATTCCACCCACAATATCTTTTGGTATGCCTAATGTTGGAATTAATTCTGCAACTGGGTTTGCAACTTTAGTTCCAACTTATTATACTATCCTACAATCTACACCAATTTCTGCTGGAATCTGTACAATTACTCTTACCGATTCTCTTCCTTATGCGGTTGGTGTTGGAACATCTGTTTTTTTCCTTAAACAAAGTCGTATATTAGCATCTGGTCATTCTTTTGAGTATATTGGTTCTGGAACAGATATTAACACGGCTCTTCCTGCATTAGGTGGAGTTCCAATTCAAGAAAATGAAACCAGTTTAAGAAATGGAGGTCTCATTGTTTATACAAGCACTGACCAATCCGGTAATTTTAGAATTGGAGATGGTGTTGTAGTTAATCAACAATCTGGAACTGTTAGTGGAACATCTTATACTAAAAGTTTATTTTCAACAATGACACCATTTATACTCGCATTAGGAGGGGATTGATAAAATGGCATTAGCACTTAATATATTTCAAACAGTAACTGCGGTTGTATCTACAAGTCCAACAGAAGTTTATACGGCACCGGTTGGATATACTGGAGTTGTTCTTTTAGCTCAAGTGGCAAACATTGGTGAAACTTCTGAAGATATAACTTTAATTCACCGCAGAAGTTCCACTGATACCGAAATGTTGAAAAACTATCCAATTGGTGGAAATGATACTGCAAATCTTTTGTCTGGAAAACTAGTGCTTGAGAATGGAGATAAATTAGTATTATTCGGTAGTAACGAAACTAATTTGAAACTTGTTGTAAGCATTTTAGAAACCCTTAACTAATATAAAACAATGTCAAAAGGTTATCTCAGTAATCGTCAAAAAAATTTAAAAATTGGCATAAATTCTTATACTGAAAATAAAACAGTACTGGATGTTACTGGGAAGGTTGGAATTGGAACTACAGATGCCAGATCATCTCTAGATGTAGAAGGAACTGTAAATGTCTCTGGTGCATCAACATTTGTCTCTAACGTTGATATTAATTCTAATCTAGATGTAGATGGCAGAACGGAACTTGATATAACCAATATTAGTGAAACTCTTAATGTAGTTGGATTATCGACCTTTGTTTCTAACGTTGACATCAATGCTGGTTTAGATGTTGATGGATTTACTGAACTTGATGCAACTAATATTAGTGAAACATTAAACGTAGTTGGATTATCAACATTTGTTTCTAATGTTGACATTAATGCTGGTTTAGATGTTGATGGGCACACTGAATTGGATGACCTCAACGTTAGTGGTGTTTCGACATTCACTGGTATTATTGATGCTAATGGTGACTTAGATGTAGACGGTCATACTGAGCTAGACAATCTTAATGTATCGGGTGTATCAACATTTGCATCATCTGTTGATATTAATGCTGATTTAGATGTTGTGGGTAACATATTAGTTTCTGGTGTAGTTACATCAACAACTTTTATAGGTAATCTTACTGGAACATCAACAACCGCAACAAAACTTGAAAATTATAGAACATTCGAAATTACTGGCGATGTAGTTGCCACACCGATTAGTTTTGATGGAACTGGTAATGTATCATTAGCAGCAACTATTCAACCAAATAGTGTTGGACTAGGTACAGATACTTTTGGTGATTATGTTAAAGATATTAGTGGAACATCAAATCAAATTACAGTTACTAGTGGCACAGGAGAAGGTTCAACGCCAACACTAAGTCTTCCAACAAATCTTGTTGTTCCGCAAGACTTAACAGTTACAAGAGACCTACAAGTTGATCGTAATTTAAATGTAAGTGGAAACATTACAATCGGTGGTACTAGTGCGTATATTGCTGCTACCGAACTTGTAGTATCTGACCCCGATATTATTCTCGGCTATAGAACTGATGCATTTGGTAATGATGTTTCAAATGATAATACCGCAAATCATGGTGGCGTTGCTCTTGCATCAACAGAAGGCACTCCATTAGTTGATGTATTCATTGCTGGTATTGAAACAGCACCTTCCACATATAAGAAAATTATGTGGTTCAAGGAAGGCACTTTTGCTGGACTCGGAACTGATGCTTGGTTAATTAACTATGGTGTTGGCATTGGAAGTACTCAAGTTCCTAATGGAGTAAGACTTGCTGCAGGTGGAATGCAAGTTACTGATAGTACTATCAGTTCTCCTCAACTTAATATTTCTGGTGTTTCTACTTTCGTTGGGTCTATAGAACTAGATTCTTCCTTAAAAGATTTTTATGGTAATGTAGGAGCCGCTGGATCTATTCTTGTTTCCACTGGTGCTGGCATAAGTTGGACAGAACCTTATGCGGCAGGCCTCCAGGGTAATCAGGGAACTCAAGGTCTTCAGGGCCTTCAAGGTACTCAAGGTCTTCAGGGTCTCCAGGGTAATCAGGGAACTCAAGGTCTTCAGGGCCTCCAGGGTGATCAAGGAACTCAAGGTCTTCAGGGATTACAAGGTAATCAAGGTCTCCAGGGATTACAAGGAAGACAAGGTACTCAAGGTCTTCAGGGCTTACAAGGAAACCAGGGAACTCAAGGTCTTCAGGGATTACAAGGAAACCAGGGAACTCAAGGTCTTCAGGGCTTACAAGGAAGACAAGGAACCCAAGGTCTCCAGGGCCTCCAGGGTGATCAAGGAACTCAAGGTCTTCAGGGCCTTCAAGGAAACCAGGGGAATCAAGGTCTTCAGGGCCTCCAGGGTGATCAGGGAACTCAGGGTCTTCAGGGCGATCAAGGAACTCAGGGTCTTCAGGGATTGCAAGGAAGACAAGGTACTCAAGGTCTTCAGGGCCTCCAGGGTAATCAGGGAACTCAAGGTCTTCAGGGCCTCCAGGGTAATCAGGGAACTCAAGGTCTTCAGGGCCTCCAGGGTGATCAAGGAACTCAAGGTCTCCAAGGATTACAAGGTAATCAGGGAACTCAGGGTCTTCAGGGTCTTCAGGGCGATCAAGGAACTCAAGGTCTCCAGGGCTTACAAGGAAACCAGGGAACTCAGGGTCTTCAGGGTCTTCAAGGGAGACAAGGAACCCAAGGTCTTCAGGGCCTCCAGGGTAATCAAGGAACTCAAGGTCTCCAGGGTCTTCAGGGTCTTCAGGGTAATCAAGGAACCCAGGGTCTTCAGGGTGATCAAGGAACTCAAGGTCTTCAGGGCCTCCAGGGTGATCAAGGAACCCAAGGTCTTCAGGGCCTCCAGGGTAATCAGGGAACTCAAGGTCTCCAGGGATTACAAGGTAATCAAGGAACTCAGGGCCTTCAGGGATTACAAGGAAACCAGGGAACTCAGGGTCTTCAGGGTCTTCAGGGCGATCAAGGAACTCAAGGTCTCCAGGGCTTACAAGGAAACCAGGGAACTCAGGGTCTAATAGGACCTATTGCAGGTTCAAATAGTCAAATTATCTTTAATGACAATAATACTTCTGGAGCTTCTTCAAACTTTACTTTTGATAAAACATCATCAACGGTTCAAATTGGTGGTGCTTCTGGAGTTGGTATTGGTATTAATACGAATACCATAACAGGACCTTCTGAACTGATTATTGATCCTGCCGGTGTTGGTGTCAATACAGGTTCTGTAAGAATCAAAGGTGACTTATATGTTGATGGAACAAATTTCATAGTCAATTCGGAAACTATTGAACTTGCTGATTTTGTTGTTGGTATTGCAACTACAGTAGGAACTGATTTACTTCTTGATGGTGCTGGTATTGGTGTTGGTTCCGATAATATTCGTAAAACAATAACGTGGGATAATGCAAATAGTGCGTTTAGGTTTAGTGATAATATTAATATTCCTACAGGAAAAACACTTAAACTTGCTGGTTATGATGTTTTTGATGATTCGGAAACACTTTCTGACAGTGTTATATACTCAAACTTAACATCCGTTTCTCCTGCATTAATTTCTTATAGAGAAGAACTGACTCAAGTTGCTGAGGATGATTATCTTTTGATTTATGATTCTTCAGTAGGATATTTAAAAAAATCAACCATCCCTAATGCTGCTTTACAAGGTCTTCAAGGTGCTCAAGGTCTTCAGGGCCTCCAGGGTGATCAAGGAACCCAAGGTCTTCAGGGCCTCCAGGGTAATCAGGGAACTCAAGGTCTTCAGGGCCTCCAGGGTGATCAAGGAACTCAAGGTCTTCAGGGATTACAAGGTAATCAAGGAACTCAGGGCCTTCAGGGCCTCCAGGGCGATCAAGGAACCCAAGGTCTCCAGGGCTTACAAGGTAATCAAGGAACTCAGGGTCTTCAGGGCCTTCAAGGAAACCAGGGAACTCAAGGTCTTCAGGGCTTACAAGGAAACCAGGGAACCCAAGGTCTCCAGGGTCTTCAGGGTGATCAAGGAACTCAAGGTCTCCAGGGATTACAAGGAAACCAGGGAACTCAAGGTCTCCAGGGCTTACAAGGTAATCAAGGAACTCAAGGTCTCCAGGGATTACAAGGAAACCAGGGAACTCAAGGTCTTCAGGGATTACAAGGAAACCAGGGAACTCAGGGCCTTCAGGGATTACAAGGAAACCAGGGAACTCAGGGTCTTCAGGGCTTACAAGGAAGACAAGGTACTCAAGGTCTTCAGGGCTTACAAGGAAGACAAGGTACTCAAGGTCTCCAGGGTCTTCAGGGTGACCAGGGAACTCAAGGTCTTCAGGGTGACCAGGGAACTCAAGGTCTTCAGGGCCTCCAGGGTGATCAAGGAACCCAGGGTCTTCAGGGCGATCAAGGAACTCAAGGTCTTCAGGGATTACAAGGAAACCAGGGAACTCAGGGTCTTCAGGGTCTTCAGGGTGATCAAGGAACCCAGGGTCTTCAGGGTGATCAAGGAACCCAGGGTCTTCAGGGTGATCAAGGAACCCAGGGTCTTCAGGGATTACAAGGAAGACAAGGTACTCAAGGTCTTCAGGGCTTACAAGGAAGACAAGGTACTCAGGGTCTTCAGGGATTACAAGGAAGGCAAGGTACTCAAGGTCTTCAGGGCGATCAAGGAACCCAAGGTCTTCAGGGCCTCCAGGGTGATCAAGGAACCCAAGGTCTCCAGGGTCTTCAGGGCGATCAAGGAACTCAAGGTCTTCAGGGATTACAAGGAAACCAGGGAACTCAGGGCCTTCAGGGATTACAAGGAAGGCAAGGTACTCAAGGTCTTCAGGGCCTCCAGGGTAATCAAGGTCTCCAGGGATTACAAGGTAATCAAGGAACTCAGGGCCTTCAGGGATTACAAGGAAGACAAGGTACTCAAGGTCTTCAGGGCTTACAAGGAAGACAAGGTACTCAAGGTCTTCAGGGCTTACAAGGAACTCCTGGTCCAGTAGCAGGATCTGCTTATCAAGTTGTTTATAAAGATGGATCAAATAATCCTGCGGGATCTTCTAATTTAACTTTCGATGGTAATGATTTGACAGTTGGTAGAGACTTAACTGTTGTACGTAACTTGTATGTTGATGGAAATGTAACTATTGGCGGAACTTCTGCGACTATATTTGCGGATACCTTAAAAGTTTCTGACCCTGATCTGATCCTTGGAGTTAGAACGGATGCAAATCTTAATGATATTTCTAACGATACAACTGCAAATCATGGTGGTATTGCAATTGCATCTACAGAAGGATCTCCATTAATAAATTTGAATGTTGCGGGAATTGAAACATTACCAGTAACATATAAGAAGATTATGTGGTTTAAGTCTGGTACTTTCTCTGGACTTGGAACAGATGCTTGGTTAACCAATTATGGTATTGGTATTGGAAGCACTCAAGTTCCTAATGGGGTTAGACTTGCTGCTGGTTCCATTCATGTCTTAGATGATAAACTTGATGTAAATGGTAATGCAAAAATTACTGGTATTCTTACAATTGGAACGTCAATTATATTAGATGGTTCTAACAACTCTATTAATGTTGGTTCCGGTATTACGATTAATGGATCAACTGGAGCCATTGACGTAAATGGTCCAGTAAGATTTAGTGATGTAATTTATGATTCTACAAATAGTGCTGGAACTGCTGACTATGTTTTAACGTCAAATGGGCCAGATTCTCCCTGGGCTTGGAGATTAGTTACGGAGGTTGGTGCAGGAAATCTTGATGCTATATATGTGAGAAAAGAAGGAGTTGATGTTGGAACCGGGGGCACTAATACAACTCTTGATTTTTATAGTGACAATTTCACATTAAGTCAACCATCAGCTGGAATTGCTTCTATTAAATTTAGTGATACTCCTACTTTTACTAATCTTAGTATCACTGGTGTTTCTACCTTCCAAGGAAACGTAAATCTTGGTGATAATGATAGATTGAGACTTGGTGATGGTGGAGATTTAGAGATTTATCATAACGGAAATGATTCTATTATTAAGGAAAGTGGAAGTGGCAGTTTTTATTTAAATGCTACTAATATTGTATTTAGAAATAGTCTTGATACAGAAACTCTAGCGCAATTTAATACTGACGGAGCAGTAAGTCTTTACTACGACAACTCTAAGAAATTTGAAACCACTGGTGCTGGTGCAACGGTCTTTGGAACTCTTGAAACTCAACAACTAAATGTTTCTGGTGTTTCTACTTTCGTTGGGTCTATAGAACTAGATTCTTCCTTAAAAGATTTTTATGGTAATGTAGGAGCCGCTGGATCTATTCTTGTTTCCACTGGTGTTGGTGTAAGTTGGGCAGATCCGAATGATGCAAGTCTTCAAGGCAATCAAGGTACTCAAGGTCTTCAGGGTCTTCAAGGGAGACAAGGAACTCAGGGCCTTCAGGGATTACAAGGAAGACAAGGTACTCAAGGTCTCCAGGGCTTACAAGGAAGACAAGGTACTCAAGGTCTCCAGGGCCTCCAGGGCGATCAAGGAACCCAAGGTCTCCAGGGTCTTCAGGGTGACCAGGGAACTCAAGGTCTTCAGGGTGACCAGGGAACTCAAGGTCTTCAGGGTGATCAGGGAACTCAAGGTCTCCAGGGATTACAAGGAAGACAAGGTACTCAAGGTCTTCAGGGCCTCCAGGGTAATCAGGGAACTCAAGGTCTCCAGGGCTTACAAGGTAATCAAGGAACTCAGGGCCTTCAGGGATTACAAGGAAGACAAGGTACTCAAGGTCTTCAGGGCCTCCAGGGTAATCAAGGTATCCAGGGATTACAAGGAAGACAAGGTACTCAAGGTCTTCAGGGTGATCAGGGAACTCAAGGTCTTCAGGGCCTCCAGGGTGATCAAGGAACCCAAGGTCTCCAGGGCTTACAAGGTAATCAAGGAACCCAAGGTCTCCAGGGCTTACAAGGTAATCAAGGAACCCAAGGTCTTCAGGGCCTCCAGGGTAATCAGGGAACTCAAGGTCTCCAGGGCTTACAAGGTAATCAAGGAACCCAAGGTCTTCAGGGATTACAAGGTGTTCAAGGTTTAAGTAATCAAGGAACTCAAGGTCTTCAGGGTCTTCAGGGAGTTAAAGGTGAAGATGGTATAATAGGTGTTGATGGCGCTCAAGGTGCTCAAGGTCTACAAGGCCTTCAGGGAGTTAAAGGTGAAGATGGTATAATAGGTGTTGATGGCGCTCAAGGTGCTCAAGGTCTTCAGGGTCCTCAGGGTTTAAGTAATCAGGGTGTTCAAGGTCTACAAGGCCTTCAGGGACTTAAAGGTCAAGATGGTATAATAGGCGTTGATGGCGCTCAAGGTGCTCAAGGTGTTCAGGGCATTAAAGGAGGCATTACGTATTGGACCAAAAGAACTACTAACTATACTGCTTCCCCTACAGACCTGGTAATTGCAGATACTAGTGGAGGATCTTTTACAGTTACACTTCCTGCATCTCCCGATCTTGGGGACGCTGTTAGGATTGCTGACGGAAATGATTGGGAAGTAAATAATTTAACTGTTGGTAGAAATGGACAGAAAATTGAGGGATTAACTGAAGATTTTATTCTTGATATGAAGGGAATTATAGTTGATTTTGTTTATGAAGATTTTAGTTCTGGATGGCAAGTATTTGCTTCTACTGGTCCCGAACAAGTTGACGCAATACTTTATAATGCTTCCGAAAAACTTTTGAGAGTGGATGGGAATACAGTTACAATTAATTATGACAGTGGAGTATCTGGAAACATTGGTTTATGTACTAATCCAAGTGGCGATATAACATTAAATGTTAATGATATACCAGAAACTAATAATTTTGATAATCAGGTATTATCATTCTCAGTAATCGTTAATACTACTGGCACCGTAAGAGATTGTACCGCTGTCAATTTAAATGGAGTTTCTAAAACAATATTATGGACTGGAGGATCTTTAGCTGCTGCGAAATCGGGTGTCGTTACAACTTCTGGGTATAATATTTACAGTTTTACTGGAATAAATACTGTAGGAACAGCAGTGACAACAGATTATTATACAGTTCTTGGTGTTGTTAATGGAGATTTTAGAGTATAATTTGCAGAAATTGATATGCCACTATTTACTAGAGTTTCTTCAATTTTAAGACACGGATATTCTAAAAATAAAATATATGCTTCTGGTGGTTCTGTTGTAGTAGGAGGAGATAGGACTTTTCATGTTTTTATTTCTCCAGGAACTTTTGAAGTAACTTATCCATCAGAATTTATAGGTGGAGTTGAATGTTTAATTGTTGCTGGCGGTGGCGGAAGTGTTGTTGGAGGTGGAGGCGGTGGCGGCGGTGGAATGAGAGTTATAACATCTCAAGTGTCTGAGAATTCATCATATCCAATTTCTGTAGGTTCAGGCGGCATTGCAAACCCTTCTCCCACACTTCGGGGAGGTACTGGTGGACCTTCATCTGCATTTGGATTTACATCTGCTGGAGGTGGTGGAGGAGGAAGACATGGTATTTGGAATGGGACTATAGATAACATAAGACCTGGATATCCAGGAGGTCCTGGTGGATCTGGTGGCGGTGGTGGCGGTGCTTATGCATTCGCTGTTCCTAGTTTTAACACTGCTTCCGGTGGTACTGGTGGTCCTGGAAATACACCTCCAGTATCTCCTCCACAAGGATCTTCTGGATCACCTGGTGATGGGGCCACTGGAAGTAGCACTCCATATTCAGATAGTGGTGGCGGCGGTGGCGCCGGTGGGAGTGGATCTTCGCAAAATGGTGGTAGTGGGAGATTACTCCCTCCAAATTTTCCGGTAGCAGATATTGGACCCTTATTTGGATCAACTTGGCAAACAGTTGTTGGTACTTATGGACTATCTAGGGGTGGAAATGGAACTAATCCCCTAGGTGTTATACCTACTACTGTACCAAATGTCTCTGCTCCAACTATGGATAATACTGGTTATGGTGGACATGCACAACCACAGGCTTTTTATGGAGCTTCTGGACTTGTAATTGTAAGTTATTCAAATACTGCTGGAATTACAACACTCTAAGTCTTAATATTTTTAATTTTACATATGGCTATTTTATCCGGAATTACTACTACAAGTTTTAAACCAACTGAAGGTATTCAAGGAACCCAAGGTCTTCAGGGCCTCCAGGGTAATCAGGGAACTCAAGGTCTTCAGGGCGATCAAGGAACTCAGGGCCTTCTGGGATTGCTAGGAAGACAAGGTACTCAAGCTAGTCGAGGAGAACAGGGGAAAAATGTTACAATCCCTCAAAAAATTAAAACAGCTCAATATACAACATTTACAGGAGATGATGGATATCAAATATCTACAAATTCAAATATAGTATTAAACCATAATGCTATCGGAAGAGTAGTTACTATTTTTAATAATTCAACTTCAGAAATAACTATAACTCCTTACACTGGTACTTTATATAACGCCGGAATTGGAGCTACTGCATCAATAACATTACCTAAATACGGATTGTGTGCAGTTCTGAATGTAGCTAATAATACATATGTTGGTCTTGCTGCAACTCATCCATTTGTAGCTCCTATAGGTCAAGATGAATATACTACTCCGGGAACTTATACTTGGACATGTCCACCTGATGTAACTTCTGTTTCTGTTGTTTGTGTTGGTGCTGGAGGAGGTGGTGCTAGTAGTCCAGCTGGAGCCAATGGCGCCGGAGGTGGTGGATTGGGATGGAAAAATAATATACCGGTAGTTGAAGGTACTGGTTATACAGTAGTTGTTGGTTCTGGTAAACCAATAGTTACATCTGGTACTGCTTCTGCTGGTGGAGATAGTTATTTCATTAACACCAGCACTGTTTGTGGTTATGGCGGTGGTGGTGGGAGTTGTGGTCCATCTAATACGGCTGGAACTGGTGGTGGTTATGTTGGAGATGGTGGTGGAAATGGTGGAAATGGTGGAACTAGGAATGGTTCTACTGCACGTGCAGGTGGTGGAGGAGGTGCGGGTGGTTACAGTGGCCCCGGAGGTCCTGGAGGGACAAATACTTCACCAAACACCACATGGGGCCCAGGTGATGCTGCCCCACCACCCAGCGGAGGCGGCGGCGGTGGGGGTTTGTCTGGACCTGGTGATACTTCAGGTGCTGGTGGTGGTGTAGGAATATATGGAAAAGGTCCATCTGGTTCTGGCGGACCATATACAGGTGCTGA
>Ga0208161_1000789_pt1 | contig 17575 bp, 23 predicted proteins | sample CB_VirMetaG_3_FD_184538 | JGI IMG/M metagenome (GOLD analysis project Ga0208161, IMG submission 184538) | Freshwater to marine saline gradient viral communities from Chesapeake Bay - CB_1508_1S Viral MetaG (SPAdes) (version 4) | ecosystem: Environmental > Aquatic > Marine > Coastal | place: USA...
CCCTCCAAGGCGGAAGTGGTTGGATTTGAACCAACGGTGCCGGGATAACCGACACGGAATCTTAGCAGGATTCTGCAATAAGCCTGACTCTGCCACACTTCCAATGGAAACAACTGGACTCGAACCAGTGCTCTTTCGATTATCAGTCGAATGCTTTACCAACTAAGCTATGTTTCCAAGGCCGAAGAGGGTGGAATTGAACCACCGACACCAGGATCTTCAATCCCGTGCTCTACCATCTGAGCTACTCCCCGAGATAGTCCTAACGGGATTTGAACCCGTGCTACCACCTTGAAAGGGTGGTGACCTAACCGCTAGTCGATAGGACCTTGATGCTACAACCACCAAGGAGGGATACTCCATCGGCAGCGTAGCAACGACCCATACGGGATTTGAACCCGTGATCTCCACCGTGACAGGGTGGCGTCATAGACCGCTAGACTAATGGGTCATATTGGCGGGGGAGGCCATCCCCCCGGCCCAGGCAAACCTGGGACTTAGCCCGATGCAGCGACCAGACGTTTCCAGTCCAATGCAGAGCGGTGGTGATAGGGCGCGGACCGAGCCACCGTCGTTTAATGCACGCTTGCGAGCGGGCACCCTTAAACTGGTCTGTATTTGTACCACCCAAGATTTCGTAGACCAGCAGATCCATCCTGAGATGATGCCACCAAAGTGACAAGTGGAATCTAGGGGAGTCGAACCCCTGACATTCTGCTTGCAAAGCAGACGCTCTACCAACTGAGCTAAGATCCCACAATCGGAATGACAGGATTCGAACCTGCGAAACCTCCCGTTCCCAAAACGGGCGCTCTACCAAACTGAGCTACATTCCGTGGTGGGTAGGGCTGGATTCGAACCAGCGATGGACAAAACCAAAGGATTTACAGTCCTCCTCCTTCAACCACTCGGACACCTACCCAAGAGACAATGTTAAGTTTTCAAGGTTCGGAGGAGTGAGGTCCCTCCCTTGACCATGAGACTAATATACCAGAGTTTGGAGCCTTAGTCAATGGCCGGTGGACAGTTGGCCGTCTGGCACATGGAATAAAAAAAAGAGGGAGAAGCTTTTTAGCCTCTCCCCCTTAGTTCTGTTTATAGAGTCGATCTATTCTTTCTCTATTAACAACCAAGAGGGAGCCTAATCGGATATGCGGGGAAATCCGATGGGCAAATAATGGCTGAAATAGGAAAGATGTTTTCCATGATAATAATCTATAAACTATTTTGAGTTGTATTTGGAGTTATCACCAAACGCCGGGGATGATTTGACCGGTGAGGGCATAAGCGCCAAGAGCGGCAATTACGCCAATCATGGCAAGTCGGCCATTGAGCATTTCAGCACGTTCGTTATGGGTTTGATAAGTGTTCTTTTCCATTTTTTCTTGAATGATAGGATCAATGTACATTTCGGGCTCTCTAGCCCACATATTCTGCTGACCGAACTCGTTTGAGGTAACAGTCATCAGAATTTGAAACCGAGACCGGTGGTGAAGACGGGGGAGTAGGTTCCGTCGGTCGTACCATAACTGTTAGCAGCAGTGGTGGTAGGGAACTTCAGATCAGCAAAACCAACCAGAGAATTAGTCAGACGACCCTCAACGCCCAGAGCAAGGACAACTTGACCCTTCTCACCAACAGCAGACTGATAGTTAGCAGCGGTGTTGTTCACGAAAGGAATCTGATAACCAACACCAGTGTAGATGTTAGCACGGCTCACACCAGATTTTGCACGAGAGATGCTCCAGTCATACGACACCAGAGCACCACCACCAGCACCAATCTCACCAGCAGGAGTGCCAACAAAGTTCGCATAAGGACGGACGGAGATGGCATTCTGATTGTTGAAGGTCTTAGCAGCATAACGTGCTTGAACAGTACCTCCTGCAATAGTCCGTTCAGCATCATAGCCATTACCATCAACGCCTTGTTGGTTCAGCAGTACACCAGCACCGAGGTAGTTACCCACCCCTTCTGCCTTCTGAGCAGCGACGACTTCCAAGGCGGTTACACGGCTATTGGTGGCACGAAGCGCAGCGGCAAGTTTGGCATCCTCAGCGCTCTGGAACGCAGTGATGTTATCCAGGCAATGGTTAACCAGAGCGGCCATTTGGTTGCGGGTAGCAGGCTCACCCCCGCGGAAAGTACCATCAGGAAAACCAACCAAGCAACCATACTTGGTATTTAGGTTCACAATGGCTTGGTAAGCCCAATCGGTAGGTTGAACATCGCGCAATTGCGAAGCGCCAGTACCTTGAGCCATGGCCGGAGCAGCGATTGAAGTAGCGGCGATACCAGCGGCAAGAATTGTTTGAAGTTTCATTATTTTTTAATATTCTCTAGCGAATAGAACCCCCCCATGAATATTGGGGGAAGCGGGCAACCGGGATCGAACCGGTGACTGCAGCTTGGAAGGCTGAGATGTTACCTCTACACCATGCCCGCAGGCTCCACAACCTGGATTCGAACCAGGGACCAAGTGATTAACAGTCACCGACTCTACCGCTGAGCTATTGTGGAATGGTGGGGGAGTGTTAGAGGACTCCCCCATCACGAGGGTGATCAATTCCCCGACCTAGAGGGTCGCCCCCCTAGGATTTAGAGAAGATCCAGGCTGGGTCATTAGGACCCACTAGACCTCCAGCGTCTCAGGAGGGACTTGAACCCCCGACCAACTCATTAGAAGTGAGTGGCTCTATCCAACTGAGCTACTGAGACATTGACTCCATAATTCTATCATGGATCGGATGGCTTTGTCAACCGTCCGCCAAGCCCCCACTCGGATTTGAACCGAGGACCGCTCGCTTACAAGGCGAGTGCTCTGGCCTCTGAGCTATAGAGGCAAATAAAGGAGATGAATCCTCCCGTATCTTTAAGCTAATTTTTTAAAATTAACGACCTTGACCGCGATAGCGTTTCTTGGCTCTATTACGACTTGTAGCGGAAAGATTAGTATTCCGTGATTGCCCTTGGCGAGTATTCTTTGGAGTGGTGAGGATTAATTTTTTCCCGTTCTTGATAGTTACTCTTGCCATGTGTTTAATTTAATTACTTGGGTATTATATCACCTTTTAATCATCTTGATATCATAGTTTTCCGGGTTAAAATATTTAATTACATAAGAGATTAAAACATCTGAAAGAATTTCTCCGCAAGAAAACATATCAATAGCAGCACAATTATTCTCTGGCCAAGTATGAATGGAAAAATGGGATGTACTCAATAAGGCTAAATATGTATATCCCCCGGGGTCAAACTTATGTGACGACTCACCGACAACATCGGCCATACACTCATCCAACATTGGCCGAATAAAATCAATAAAACCGTCCATCTCAGCGAGTAACAGCGCATCTACGCCATAAATATTAAGCAAAAAATGTTTTCCCATCTTAGAAGTTAAAAAGATATATTTCTGAGTTACTTGACCCTAGAAACGATCTACTTTCTTTAAACTCGGGGATTATGAGATGGTTGAATTGTGGAAAGTATTCCCTATAGTCTAAATCTACCCTGCCCCGTAATTCAAATTGAGCGGAGATAAGTATTTTCTTTCCAGTGGTAGAAAACTCGGAGATAACCCGAGTAAACTGCTCAAGATTATCCTTATTCCATACCCACCCGGCTCCAAACACCCCAAATTCCCTCGGTAAATGGGCATAGACAATAACGTTCTCATTAATAATACCTTCTCTAAAAGAAAACAGATCTTCTTCTCTGAAGAGTAGGTTTTTCTCGCGGCTTATCCGCGAGGCATTTACGAGTTCATCGGTTTTAAGTTTTGTCGGAAAAAATATCCCATCATACCCATTCAATCTGTATCTGTGGGTAAAATTAGACCCCACCCATAGCAAATATAACTCTGCACATTGAGTCCAGTTCTCTAATTTCTCTGGGTATTCATTAAATCGTTCTTTAAGTTTGTTGTATTTCCATCGACCTATCTCATCTTTAAATTTAGTTTTATATACGTCCTCAAGAGCGGATTTAACAGTTGATGTTTTAATCCACTCGTGCATTCTGGCAATATAAGGTTCTTTAGTTACTCCAATACCTCCTCTAGAGAGATATAGGAGGACCCCGGTTGTTAAGTTGATGTCATAGACGTAATAGTCAAGGATATCTGGTCTTTCTTCCAAAAATCTATATAGGTATCTCGGCTCTCTCCCTGGATATTTAAATGTGAATATTTGGTCTTTCAATTTTCCTCCAGTTTTTTCCAGTATAGAAGCAAATTAAATCTTGGGAATAGAAACGCAGTGTCCCTGGAGGGTTGATGGTGAATTTAGGTTCTCCAAAAGTGTCATTGAGAAGATACTCTGCATATTCGGGGGTATCCTCAACAATCTTGATTGCTTTGTCAAGGAGAGTGAATACCTCTAGGTTGGTAAAATTTAACATATGGGCGGAATATTTAACTGTCTCTTTAAAATCAAGGTCATATACCATTGCTACCCTTGATACTACTGAACTACGAAAATCGTAGGGGGAATATTTATTCCCAGAGTTTATCGCCTCGTGAAGATCATGGATTTTTTTGGGTTTGATTTTAGCATAAACTTCTGAACTAGTGACGATTTTCATAATTGTTCGTTCATCAAGTTAAATAGGAACTTGTTAATGTAAAAGTCTGCGAACTCTTTAGAAAAGTATGCCTTTAAAATCCCATGAGCGGGGTCACGTTCGCCCATATGGGTATCATATTTTTTATGAAGGCCCCACATGGAATGGGTTGGTTCTGCTTCTTCGAGTAACTGTTTATATCTTATCAGGTATTCATGGGTGGTTGAGCAAAATAACTTATAAAAGTCATATTCCTTCTTCTCCAACCAGAATTTCTTTGAGAAGTATGTGGATAGGTCATAGAACTTAGATGCCTCAACGGAGGTATCCGGCATATCATCGAGATAGTTATCAATATACTCTCGGAGGTAGGTTTCCGCTTGGCTCAAAGGATGGAAATCGATTCCGCCAAAAAACTTCTTACCACCAATACGCAGATACTCACAGCCAAAGATCGGAGCCTCACAAAACTCCTCGGGATAGATGACTAGGGTCTCCGCTGTGAACTTCTCCGGGACGGTAAGTTGGCAGAGTCTTGCCCGGCGGATATTATCCCCGTCCCAAGTCCAAGAAGTTATACTGGCATTCCCTGATGTCTCTATATGAGAAAGACCGGAGGGGAGCTCATTTGTCACCCTCCAGTCTTGGAAAATATTACCTACCAACTCATTCAAGATCATCGTCATCGTCTATGGCCCAAGAATCACGTTCTTTCTTACGTAGTTTCTTTAGACCCTTATAGAGTTTTTTAATCTCTTGATAGGCATCTTCTGGGGACATTTTATTACCGATCTCAAGTCCAGCAATCAATGCCACCTTGTCACCAAACCTAGCAAGGGCTTTTTCAAAACTAGTTAAATCTTCGTACATTACTTGTCTCCAAGGGAAAAACCGCTATTCCAAGGGTCCTGCGGTTTTGAAAAATGTGCTTTTAAAATTAACATATCTTTTTGAATAACATCGAGTTTTTTCTCGATTTCTTCTAGTTTTTTAGTTAGGTTGTTAAGTTGCATCAACGTACTAATCATTTTGCATTACCGATTTAAAATAGGCATTGTAGGCCATAAATCTTCGCAGAGAAGGGGTCATCTCTAGGCTTGCACAGCACTCAAGGTAGGAGTGCCATTCATACCAAGGGGTTGTCGGATCGAGAGTCGGGAGCTGGGTCGCCCTTACCATGGAGAGATTTTGCGAAAAGTTCAGAATAGCGCTCCAAAAAAGCAGAGGAGAACGAAGTAAGTCCGTTATTACCGATTTTGGTATGCATTTCATTGAGTTCAGCCCATTCTTCTTGGAGCATAGAGAGCATTTTAGTTACTATTCTATTTTAATCTAAATTTAACCCTCTTTGTGCTGTTTTAAGACTTTCTTTGACTTTTGCTTGAGCCAGAAGGTATCGAAGCGGAGGCGTGGGTAAAACTTTACCCAGAAAATAAATCTAGAGACCTTAAGTTTTGCGATTTTGCCCAGAAGAATGATATATGTTGCAACATTTTTATCCACGACAATCATATATGCAATCACCCCGAATACTGCTAAAAGGGCGTAATAGTATAACTCGGAATGTTGCATAGGAAGTCTCCTTTTAATCTACTTTAGACCAAAAAGCTCGGGTTGTCAATAACTACGCATAAAAAAAGGCCCCGTTAGGGACCTTTGTATTTGTCTTATCTCAACCGATTACTGGAGCAGTTAGTGCAACGGGAGTTGCATCTGCTGCAGCAAGGTCAAGTGGGAAGTTGTGCTTCCATTTTGGACTATATCTTCACCATACTCTTTATGAGGTTAGGTGTCGGACGCTATTGGTGTATTACATCCCACGCCTGGGAACCCACCTAGTCTCTGAACCTTCCCTAGAAGCGTCTAGGGCTTGGCTGCTGATTGCCCATTAGGGTTTCCAGCAGTTCATCCGATGTTTATCTTATCCTTTCAGATAAGAGCGCCCACAAATCGAGCGTTTCTTTCATGCATTACTTCAAAACCGAGGTTGGCACGGTTGAGAATATCAGCCCAAGTGTTGATCACTTGACCATCACTGGAAAGCAGCGACTGGTTGAAGTTGAAACCGTTGAGGTTGAATGCCATGGTACTAACGCCAAGAGCAGCGAACCAGATTCCAATCACAGGCCATGCCGCAAGGAAGAAGTGCAGTGAACGAGAGTTGTTGAACGAGGCGTATTGGAAGATCAGACGACCAAAGTAACCATGTGCAGCAACAATGTTATAAGTCTCTTCTTCTTGACCGAACTTATAGCCATAGTTCTGAGACTCCTGCTCAGTGGTCTCGCGGACTAGCGAAGACGTGACCAGACTTCCGTGCATAGCACTAAACAAACTGCCACCAAATACCCCAGCCACGCCAAGCATATGGAACGGATGCATAAGAATATTCATCTGTTATGTTAGGGCTCTTTATCCCCAACTCTCCAACTTTCGCTGGAGTGTCGGACTATCTCATCACCAACTTCTAGTTTCAAGAAGTTGGGCTAGGCGCTCGTGGGACTTCATAACCCGGTCTGGGTCGTATGTCCTAGTCTCTAAACCTTTCCAACTTTCCAGTTGGACTTGGTTATTGATTAGCTTGCTAATGAAATCTAAAAACATTTCAAGTGTATTTTGATTATAACCATAAGTATCGTGAAATAACTTATGATAATAAGTATCAATAAGTATGCCATTATCTGGATTATATCTATGGTTCTCATAAAGAGTTCCATTATATAAGTGGTGAGTATCTAAATCACCTTTCTTTCCAGTAATAGCACATACATAACCCCATTCTTTTCTAACAGATATTCTCCAGTCTCTAAACTCTTGAGTTTTTCTCCATTCTTTATTAGTTCTTTCTTTTCTTGGTCTATTTCTAGCCCCAAGTTTCATTTTAATAATAGTTTCTTGAGAATAAACTCTCCCAGTTAAGAGTATTGATTTACTATGTTTACCACAACAGGGCAGTCCTGTTTTGGAGCGTCTATAGTTATCAAAGTTAGTTCTGTGGAGAATATTATGAATAGGACAGTAAACTTGAAGTTCAGAAAGTTTATTTTCATAGTTTCCAGACACAAACTCGTGATTTCTAGATTCAATAAGTTCTAGAAAAGATTTAAGTTTTTTGTTCTTAAAGTCTTGTGAGTTTGTATACATTAGTTTAGCTTTCCAATAGTTCACCTAGTTTTACGAGCACAATATTATTTATGCTCGGCCTGGAAGACGAGCATGTAGTTAAACGTGCCCGAGATTCCAAGAGGCATTCCATCGGAGAAGGAACCTTGACCGAAGGGATACACAAGGAACACAGCAGTTGCAGCAGCCACGGGAGCGCTATAAGCAACGCAAATCCAAGGGCGCATACCGAGGCGATAAGAGAGTTCCCACTCACGACCCATGTAGCAGAAAACACCAATGAGGAAGTGGAAAACCACGAGTTGATAAGGTCCACCATTATAAAGCCATTCGTCAAGCGAGGCAGCTTCCCAGATGGGATAGAAGTGCAGGCCGATGGCGTTGCTGGAGGGGATAACAGCACCAGAGATGATGTTGTTTCCGTACATTAGCGATCCGGCAACGGATTCTCTAATTCCATCAATATCAACAGGCGGAGCGGCGACAAAGGCAATGATGAAGCAGATAGTTGCTGCGAGGAGGGTAGGGATCATCAGAGCACCAAACCAACCCACATAGAGGCGGTTGTCGGTGGACGTTACCCACTCACAGAACTGCTCCCAGGCATTGCCAGCACGACGCTGAGCAATAGAAGAAGCTGTCATAGTATTAAGATTTCGATGTTCAGGATTAAGTATTGGGAGGGGGCGGGAGCCCGACCCCATGAGAGTATTATAGGACACAAAAGCGGTCCTATCAACCTCTTATTAAATCCTTAAACAATTGTTATGGTTTCCTCGCATTTCCTTAATGAGCGAGAGGAGGAGATTGTCCACCAACTCCCAGTTGGAGGTTGGTTGGTATTTCTTAAGTCTCATGATGTGAGTTATTTCAGCCATAAGGCACTGTTCTAACACCCCAAGGTTATCCAACTCATCCATTAAAATTTGGCAGTGAGGAGTCAAATCGACTCCAGGGTTTGAGTTAAAAAGTTGGTGGTAGTTGGAATGAGTGGATTGGAGTAATTTACCTAAATCAAGAATGTATGATTGGAATAGGTTGGGTTTGAAGTTAGGGTCGATAAGAACAAGGTTTTTGTTCTGATCTATAATCACGTTCTCTAGGGTAAGGTCTCCGTGGGAAAAAGTTGGAGGTAGTGGCGGGAATCCGAGAATAAAATCAAAGGCCATTTTCATGACCTTATCATCTTCTCTAATGACTACATGTTGATTATATAACCTGGAGGTATAACTATCCCAGGGTAAGTCATAATATTGCTTTTGTTCTTTCCAGAGAAGGATCTGATCGATTAATGCAGAGATAGTTAGAGTAGAATTTGATTGAGTGGCACAAGTTCCTTGGATAAACTCGATGTCATAACAACCCTCCTCTTGTGGTAGGTAGGTATGTGGGATTTTTATACCACTGGAGGTCGGTAAGGTCCTAGCGATATTAAACCACAGAGCCTGCTCGAGGTAATCCGAGGTGGATTTTCTTATGTACTCCCCCCTATATTCCAAAGTTGCACCGCTATTACCCCTCATCGCCCATTAACCTTTGGATTCTCTCAATATCCGCCTCATAGGTCAAATCATCCCATTTAATACCAAGTTCTAGGAGGTTTAAGTCTTGGCGGTAAGGCGACATATTGATCATGTCAGTAATCTCCATTTCTCCACGGTCACTTCTTTGCAGATTTGAGAAGTTATTAAAAGCACCATCAGGAAACCTAACAAACCCACAGAAAAAATCTCCGTCAGTATACCCGTGAGGTTTTTCAATAACGCAACCATTTACCACCGCTGAGAGTTGTAGGTTTCTCGGATCAAAGATTTTTGTAAGAGTGGTGAAATATGTTATTTGGTTGGTAGGTTCGATAAACCTATTCATATACTCTTGAGGAATTTTACCCCTGTAAAAATTATCTCCGAAGAGTACGATAAACGGACCATCAATAATTCCCGACCACGCCGATATCGCCGCTCCAGGGCCATAAACGTCATCAGGTTGGAAGATGATACGAGGATCACATATCTTCTTAATGTCTCGAAGTACCGGATGGTAAATGTCATAGGCATTTGCCCTAACCCCATCTTTCGAGATGGTTAGGTAGATCTCCGTGGCTCCATTCTCAAGGGCAAATTTTGCTGCCTGTTGAGGTAAACTTACGCCACCGAACTTCTCCTCAAGCTTATTTCGTCCAAATCTTTTACTTTTACCCGCCGCCAGAATTAAGTACTTCACATTCCCACCTCTTCTAAAGAATCTAGGTTCAAATTAGCAAATTCATCAGGCCTAATCGCCTTATCATCGATATACAACCTCCCCCAAGGTTTACCAACCACCAACTCATCATACGGAACAGAAAATTTAAGGCAGAAAGAGGAGATCTCTTCTATCACTTCTTCTTTTACAAGTTCAATATTCCCACCACTTCTTCCCATACCCCGGGCAGTATGAAGAATTACCCGCCAACCGTTCTCTTTCGCCTCTTTTAACTTAGAAATAACAGGAAGATTAGGAACCGAGTTGGCGTAATCTCGGTTGGTGGTAAATAAGATGGTGTGATCTACATCACATACTATAGTTTTCTTAGGGTCGATCATCTTAAAATTTCCTGTTTGCCATCCACAAGGATCCTGGCGGATGAGCGCAGGATGCAAGATGGATTTGACATTACCACCTCACCCTTTAACCTCCTTTCTCTCGCTTCAGGGAACCAATTAGCCATGAGTTCCATAGGATTCTTTTTATTCTTCCTTCTACCTAACTCCGCGATGGTATCTAGGAATTTAGGCGCCAAAACTTCAATGTCATTGAACTTTCTAACTATCTCTCTACATGCCTTTGTACGATCTTCCCACTCAGACTTATTATTGCAAACAGAGGGGAGTTTTTCTGCCAACTCCTCTTCCTCACCTGGTCCAAATACAAGCGGACCCCAATAATCCCCCCATAACTTACCCTCTGGACTATACGCCCTTGTGGCAAAATGGCGGTTGATTACCGGGAGGGTGAGAAGGAAACTCTCGAGCATTGTATATTCCATACGACTGCCATAATTTGAATGGTCCATGAGTTTATAACCGCACCAGGATGCCATTGAACTTCCTAGTTTTTCCATTCCCCAATCATATTTATAACGGTCATAGATATAAATCCGTGCCTTACCTTCTTCAGTAACTCCCCAGTTCATCAGGGAATAATTGCAATCTTTATCAGCAACATAGTAGTATAACTTATCCCTGTACTCTGAGATATACGGAGATAACTCTCCTTCTATGGGCTTTTTATTTTTAGGTCTGAACATACTTATTGATTTCTCGCAACCAATAAGCAAAAACTCCCAATCCTTGGGAAAAAACTGCTCAACTCTACAGAGCATAGAAGGATCTTTCACAACTGAGGTCCTTCCGAGATACATAAAGTTTTTATCCCGTTCTTCATACCTTTGGTTAAAAGAATCTAGGGAATTTGGATCTATCCAGATAGGATTTTCTATCACCCTACCCTCCAACCCTGGATCTAATCTAGTGAAGGCTTTGGCACTCAATCCATTCAGTGATTGAGGAACCAAAACATCCGCATATGAAAATAGTTCCCCGCTTTGGGGAACAGAATTTATGGTGGTTTGACTTACCCCGTGGTCATGCATGACCATTATTGGCCCATCGATCCTCTCGACAAACCTTCTAAACCTTTCAATATAGTTAGGCTGTTTTTTGGTGGGGTAACTATGGAAAATAGCAATATCAGACCCATTAACAGCATCAACTACCGAACCATCCACCTCTGAGTCGGAATGAAGTACCCTCAGGGTATTACCTATAAACCTAGAGTTTTTAGCTCTAAGCATAACCTGCTTATTATCAAAGTCAATGATAATAGTCTCATGACCGGCATCCCTCAACCACTGCTCAAAGAGCAATGCGCCGCGAGTAACCCCGCACCCATCAATACCTTTTCCAAAAATAAAACAAATTTTCATGTATTGATAGGCGCAGAGACCCGTAACTTTACACTAATTAATTAATTTTTGCCATCCATTCCTTCAAAGCCTTCTCGATGTCCTTGATTTTGTCATTTTCCCGACCTTCCATAAATTTCGTCCAAGATTTCTGACCTCGTTTGGGCAATCCCTTCTTAATCGCTGCCTCCTTCATCTTATCGAGTTGGATTTTGCGCTCTGCGCGCCCTTTACGGGTCGAGAGTTGTTGGGAATGATTCCAATCGTCTTTAAAATTGTCCCACTCGGCCTTGATATTGGTCTTACCAGCCACTGAAGTAAAGAATTTGGTCAATTCTGTCCTCTTCATGCCCAGTTTCTTCCCTTCGTCCTTAATCCGGTCCTTGGGAGAAGGCAATTTCACCCTACGAGTGCCAGATTTGGTGGTAGTTTTGGCTTTCTCAACCCCAATCTCGGCCATAGTCACCAACTGACTCCGGCGTTTGTCCGCAAAATCCTTGAATTGGGAGATTTGGGAGATGATATGCTCATCCATTTTGGCCTGGTTTGTGATAATTCCGGCCAACTCATCAACTTTTACCTGGAGATCTTTCTTTTCGGTCTCGAGTTGAAGCCTTTCGACCCCAACAAGGCGGCTGAGGGGCATGGAGAGGACTGCTCCGACCTGGATATCGGTTAATTTCCACCGTTTTTTAAGCTTAGTGGCGGCGGTTTCCTTGGTTTTTGACCCTCTGATGAGCTTGATAACCTCGTCAATATCTGCCAAGATGGTCAGAAGACCTTCAAGGATGTGAATTTTGCCCTCAAGTCGGTCAGTTTCGGCCTTATACCGAGACCTTAATGCCTCACAACGGGCCTTGTACCACTCAGCAATGATGTCTTTAACGCCAAAAATAGTCGGGAGACCGCTAGATATGGCAGTGGCATTGACACCAATGCTATCGGCGAGGTTGGTAAAGGCGAGAAGTTGGGAAATTACAGTATTTGCATCCGTCCCACTCTTTAAAATTACCTGGATTTCAATACCTGCACGGGATGAATGGTCTTGGGCATCAATGACACCAATGATTTTTTCTGATTCGACTGCGTCTTTGAGCTTTTCAAGGAATCGCTCTGAACTCCCGCTAGCCAGAGAGGTAATAATAATAGCATCTCGAGTAGACCGTTTACCGTGTTGGACTTTCTTCACCTCCCAAGTACCATAGGTCTTGAGGGTTCCACTTCCCTTATCAAAAGCATTAAACACCGCTTCATCGGACAGAATTCGGGCACCATTAGGGAGATCGGGTCCTTTGATGAAGGAGAAGAGGCGTTTGGAAGTGATCTTGGGGTTTTTGATGTATTCAGTAACACCCTTGATCACCTCGGAGAGGTTATAGGAGACGTGATGGCAGGCATAGCCAGCAGCGATACCTTGTGCCCCATTGATGAGGAGGGCGGGGAGAGTTGGGACGATCTCAATGACTTCTTGCGTAGAACCATCGTAGTTATCTCTCCACTCACAACTGTATTTGTCTATCTCTCCGACATATAGGGCCTGGGTAAGGGCGGTACTTTTGACCTCAAGATACCTCGCAGCGGCCGGAGCATCTTCAGAGATGGATTGTCCAACACTCGGGCCGGACTGAATGCTACCACCAACATTGCCATGAATATCAGTGAGTAGATACCTAAAACCATCAGCTTGGCCCATATTAATTGCGGTTCCTGCGCATCCACCTTGGGGGTGATAGGAGCCGAGGACATGTCCTTCGAGCCTGGAAACTTTCTTATATTGGCCATCGGGGCGGAGGTTTAGGTCTTTAAGGCCGAGGATGATACGGCGCTGAGCGGACTTAAGACCATCGATGGAGGATGGGAGAGCCCGGTTGAAGATTGCAACGGAGTAGGTGAGGTAACTCTGCCGGAGCTCCTGGGTTAGGGAGACTGGGAGGATTTCTGTTGACACTTTGAAATCTCGTACTGTAACTACTTTACCACAGAACCGAAGGGATTTTGAACTTCCTTCACATTTCTTGACAGGAGAAAGTACCCGATCTCTTGGTTGAAGTATTCGAGGTAGGTCTCATGGCCATCGAGGAGGAAGTTATTGTAATAGTCTTTTACAACGTCTATCTCATCCTGCTCATCCTGCATCTCAACCGGATAGACTGATTTTAGGCAGAGGGTATCCTTATCATATATCTCGTATATCTCGACAATCTGGCCAAGGACCGGGTGTTCAAAATTCACATTGTAGGTGGTAGAATCGACTCTTAGGACTTTGTTGATGATGTCTGTTCTTTTTAGGAACTCTATCTCAACAAAAACCTCCGGCCATTGTCTTTCTTTTTTCATTCTAACGGTTTAAGGTTGGATGATGGCTATACTACCATAAACTGTTTACCTGCATTTAATCCCGTGGTTTTTCAAAAAGAATCCAAGCCTAAAGCCATTAAGTATAGGACGATTAGGGTCCGAGAAGAAGTCGCTCTCCAACTCGATGAATGGAGGGACTTATTTGAAGATGCTTCGATGTCAGAAGTTATGTGGAGGATCTTTGCCCTAGCGCGTAGGGAGCTGAAACGGATCAGGGACAAGAAGAGGAAGGTCCGCGAGAAGTTTATTACAGAACGTCAAACCGACGAATCCATAGTTGACATTGGATCCGAAATTAGGGTAGAATGACGAGGTAACCAAGCCAAAGAAAAATGGCACAACAAACCAAAAAACTCTTCCGCAATAAGCCCTTTGTCGAATATCAAAGCGATGTTTATCGCCAACAGGACAAGACTGGTTATTGTGGAGTTTGTGGTAAAAAAACCAACTACAAATCAGTCTATGCCGTCGAGTACTGCTGCAGTGAGGAGTGCTCGCAGGAAATGTGGTATGACATCTTCACCAAGCTTCTGACCGATCGCAAGCGTGGCAAGTGAAAAAACAACAACTGGACGAATTGCTCAATGAGGCGAGGGATGAGTCCACGACTTCTCAACAACTGACCAATATCTGGTACTCAACAAAATCCTCCAGAATCCGCAAAGCTGTTGCTTCCAACCCGAACGCCTCGCCCGTAGTTCTCCGCACTGCCGCGAGGCTTTACCTCGACGAGGTGCTCTCCAACCCTGGGTTTGAACTTATAAAACTCTTTGACTCGGATCCTTGGATCACGAAGTTATGCGAGGCATATGAAAACCCTAACGAGTTTTTTGTCAAGTATGGCAAATATAGCACCTTGGGCCACTCGATGGATGGAAACATCCTCACCCGAGCAATCTTGATGAGTAAAAATCTCACGCCAGAAGCACTTAATTGCTGTCTTGCCTACGGGCAAAAACCTGCCCTGGATAGGGCATTGAAGAATAAGCAGGTATTTGAGAATGTTAGGTTCTTGGTCAAGGAATCAAGCAAAAACAATTCTTATTCCTACTTTGATCTTGGATCGCTCCTAATTCTACATAGTAGGAAAGTCATCAGCACAGAAGAACTCCATTCTTGTTTGTCGCAGTTTGGCTTTGCTTCAACCTCTGCCTCGAAGAGATGCTATTCTGATTTCTATGTAAAGGTTCTAGGAGAGTACCAACAAGAACAAAGTCCTCAAGGGCAGGAGTTTCTTGTAAATCTGCTGTCTAGATTCTTTATGATCTCGCGGGGGCATGTATTCTCCTTCCTTCGCGACAAGGACTACGGGGTCATCTCTTCGGATAACTTTCTAGACCTAGTGGCAAGATGTCTAAAACACATTACTGATGTCTCGTATAAAAGAAATAGGGAAGTAAAAAACCTCCTCCATGAACATAAGAAGCGGTTGGTTGGGACCATCTTCTCAAAGACTTATGATAAGTTTATTAGGAATAATGGAGGTTCAGAAGACTTCGATGCTTTCTTTGCTTTCTGCAAAGAACACGAGATCATTGATACCGTTATTGATTACAACAGAGGGATGAATTTCAGAGGTAAGCAATGGCTGGAAAAGATCAAACAGACCTCATTTGATACCAAGATGTTCCTTGCTAAAAGCGGGTGTTTGGGGGATTGGGCTCCGGTAATGGATTCCGATGATCGCTATCGGATCTTCAATGAGTTGAATGAGTCAATCTACGCCAAGGAGGGAGTTTCTAAAAACCTCCTGTTCTCCTCCTGTAGTCTAAGAAAGATTGTTTCGATTAATGACTCAACGTATGCTTTCTGAGTAGGTCGATGAGCTGGGAGTCATAATGCCCGGCTTGTATGGCATATAATTTGGCTGAGTCGCTCGCATGCTCCTCATCGTACTCAAGTATGGTGGGGAGTATTTTCTTAGATAACAGTTTTTTAATACACGAGATCCCTTGCTCTACCGTGCCTAAATCCCGACTTTCGAGCCGTTTTACTAACACTTGTGCATCTTCCTCCGATAAATGCCCAAAACTGCCCGAAACTAAGGCTTTAAAATCAAATAAGCTGGTGGGTGAGGACTCAGCATCTAACTGTTTTTGTTGGTAGAGCTTGATGGCTTTTTGATAACAGTTAAATACTGAGAGGGACTTCCTAGCCTCTAAAGTCTGACCCAACTCCCGCTCAAGATACATCAACGCTCCGGCAATAGCCCCGGCCCCAATAGTGGAGATCAACTTCTTATCAAGAATCTGCTCGATGGTTAGGTTTTGAATCTTGCAGAACTGATCCTCCCACTCCTCTAGGAGTTGGAGTTTCTTATAGTCTTTCGCCGGCTCGCGGTTATTCTGATTCCACTTAAAACCATTTTGCTGAGCAAACTCAAGGCGGTTGGGGTAATCGGCTGGGAGTTTGGTATCTTGGTAAGTAGGTTTGTTATTACTACCAGCCGACTGACCAACCACTCCATCAACCAAGGATTTGATGGCATAGGGGGCGTAGGCATTGCCTTGAAGCGCTTCGGCAACTTTGACAATCTGATTAATCCGACCTTTGGAGAGTTTGATCTCGGTTATCTCCTGCTTCAGTGATTGGATTTCTAACTGGGCCTTAAGGTACATTGACTCCATCCGAGCCTCGGCGGCTCTCTGCTCCCTTCTTAGTTCAAAAATATTCGACTCAAGGATACTTACCTTTTGGACAAAGGCACCCATGGCTATGCGGAGTGAATCGAAGTATTTGCGTAACTCAAACTCGCTCAACAACCTACTATCTAAGTCACGTAGAGTTGAGACCAACTGCTCCCGGCTCTCTGGTGAGGTTATCTCAGTTAGTTTGTAGGTATCTGATAGCAGAATAATCTCTGTATCCTTAGCCATGTAACATTTCTATCTCTTCCCAACCTTAAACTGTTAAGGGTTGGTTGGTAAGTTTTTACAAGTAAAAAATCTGAGTATTTCCACCTCACCAAGTAGGAAAATTGTATTCGTTTTCCACCCAAAATTCCAAATAGCCCCCCTCACAAAAGTAGCTAAAAAGAATGTGAAGAGGGGGGGCCCCTCCCCATATAGAGTTCTCTGGAGCAGGATTTACCAGCAAATTGTGGCCTAGCTGTAGCAAGGGATCTCAGACCCTATTTCTGGCAAAAAAGCAAAAAACCGGCCCCCTTCACAAAAATTGAACAGGCCCCCCCTTCACATTTTTCACAAAAAAGTTCAGTTTTTGAGCAGTTTTTGCAAAAGTGTGAGGGGGGCCCCTGTGTCAATAAAGCTCAGCTTTTGTGACAAAACGTGTGACACCAAACCCCAGCCATTTGTGTCAATATTGTGACAATGCCAGAACTGGCCCAAGACCCCTTGACGCGTCTAAACAGGTGGTGTATAATATGAGGGAATCCAAACAAACTTCGTTTAAAGACTATGAGACCAACCTAGCTGTTTAAGGCTCCATAGACCCCGTCACAACCCATGTGTCCCCACTTCCGGGTAATTGTGACAACGCCCATCGCCATCGCGAGCGCCATAGGGCGGCTGTGCCCACTCGCCGGCTACAAAATACAAATAGACCCACTCGGGGCAGGGCGGCGCC
>Ga0208161_1000790_pt1 | contig 17563 bp, 13 predicted proteins | sample CB_VirMetaG_3_FD_184538 | JGI IMG/M metagenome (GOLD analysis project Ga0208161, IMG submission 184538) | Freshwater to marine saline gradient viral communities from Chesapeake Bay - CB_1508_1S Viral MetaG (SPAdes) (version 4) | ecosystem: Environmental > Aquatic > Marine > Coastal | place: USA...
GAAATTAGGAGAAGGCATTCCAGCTTCTGTAAGTAAACCTGCTTCTTCTAAATATTGATTTTTAAGCCATTTTGAAGTATCGAAGTTGTCCATGAAAATATATTTTGTTATAAATATTTAAGTATTACCAAAAATTAACGTTTAAGACTTTGGAGATATTTAATAACTTCTTCTTTAGACTGAATTAATTTAGCTTTATCACCTTTAGTCCATTTTTCAGCATCACCAGCTTCAGTAAAATATACTTGTTCATCTGAGTTAATTTGCTCATCCATCCAAATTTCGTATTCTTTGGTAATAGCTTCAACATCAGAATTAATAATATTTTTTTCATATTCCTCCCATAAACCTAATCTACGAAGTTCAGTCTCAAAGTCAATTTGACACCCGTAACAACGATTATATTGCCCATAAAAAGCTTTATCGTATTTATGTTTCATTAACCCATTACAAGAAGGACAAAATAAGGGTAAATTAATTGCTTTTTTAGCAGCATCTAATTTTGTAATATTTTGTTTAATACCATTTTTAATAGTCCATTGGCGACCATCTGCCTCCCAAATATCTCCTTCTTTATGGAATTCTTCGGCTTTAGTGTAACCTACACCTACTACTGATTTATCACCGGTTTTACCTGTAACCAAGTTACGAAGACGTTGAACGTCTTTTTCTTTGAACTCTTTTTTTAAAACTGAATCTGCCATTATAAGCCTAATTTTTTTAAATCATTAATAACCTGATCTGCTGAAGTGTAAAGAATACCAGTACCACCAGCAGCATTCCATCTTTGGATTGTATCGTCTCTATCATCAACTAAAATGTCTGATTTAGTTAATGTAGGTTTTATTTCGTGTTTTTCTTTAGCTCGTTTAAAATTGATATAAGGGGTAGAACCAAATAAATCTTTTGTATGATTTCTAACCCATAAAATTTTTCCTATACGAGATTGTTTTTTAGCTGAAGGAGCTGTAAGTAATTCGTAATCGTATTTAGAAGCAAAGTCAACTAATTTTTTAGCTCCATCCATTACAGGAATACCAATCCAGAATTTTAGTTTATTTTTTTCATCAATAAAATCCCAGAATTCATTTTTACCATAAGTATCTTCAAATTTACGGGGAGGCATACCAGCTAAATCTTCAAAGCGCTTGTCAAAATCAGCAAGTACTCCATCCATGTCTAAGTAAATTTTGTAGTCCATAACCTTTTCTTCATTTTCGAATACCGGTAAAGATAATGCCCCTCTTCTGCTTCTCCAAAGATTTAATATGGCTTCTTTATCTTCTTTTGTATCAATACCAGGGGCAATATCTAAGTATTGATCAATTACGTCAGCAAATGGTTTTCTAGTCTTTTTAGCTTTTAAATATAGACCCTGAAGCATAGCGTCTACTTCTTTTTCTAGTTTATAGTAGTCGCTTTTAGGTAAAATTTTAAGTTTGTTGATCATATCACGAATCATGATATCGTCTTCCATGTATTTACCTTTATCAATTAAATTACCTTCGTCATCGTATACTTGACCTCTAACGTTATCTCCTGCTTGAGTTAGGTGTTCGATTTCGTGTCTAATAACATCTGAAACGTCAGCTGAGATTTTAGACCATGCTTGAGGTAAGATTTTAGGGTTAATTCTAAACATTGTAGCTACAAAAGGCATTTTACCTTTATCTTCACCACTATTTGAGGTTCCGTCTACCTCGTATCCGTCTATTTTTTTATCAAATTCTACTATGCCAACGTAATTGAATTCAATTTCTCTACCTTTACCATCAACATCATCAATATCAATATCAACAAATGATTTTTTAGGTAATGGTTTTTTCTTTGAATCTTTAACCCATTTAGTGATTGTTGCTTTGGTTAATTGGGTTACTAATGAATCGTAAGCACCTTCAGCCATTAATTCACGAGCAAATTGATTTAAACCAAATGGATCTTTACCTAAATTTTTATCAAACCCTTCTTCTAAACTATCAGTCCAATTTCTAAACGTCATTGTACCTTTTAGGTTAGCTTCAGCTTCAATATCATTTAAGTAATCGTCTTCTTGAGTGTTTGTAGTTTGGATATTACCTAATCTACCCTCTAGGTTTTGGATATGATGAATCATCTCATGGGCAAAACTACGCGCAATATCTTTGGGATGACGCCCGTGAGTATATAAAACGATGGTTTGTGTGTTAGGATCGTAGTATGCGGTTTTACCGAAGAAATCCTTAGCATTTGTAACATCATCGTCTATTAATTCTAAACCAGGTAAGGGTTCAATATTGTACCCTTTATCTATCATGTGTTGAGTTAGTTCAGCTAGTTTAGGTAGAATGTCAATAGAGTTACCCATTGAATGTTCGTTTACTTTTTGTTTTTTTAGACGTTGGGTTTTAGCTTTAGATGCTTCTTTTCTTTGTTCAGCATAATCTAAAGCAGTTTTTAAACGTTTTTTAACTTCTGGATCTTTAGCTCTATTATAAGCTGCTCTTACTCTTTGATGAATTAAATTAATAATCTGAGATTGGCGAGCGTGGGATTTGGCTTTAAACGATTTTTTATTTAAAGTATCTACAATATCTTGTCTTGAAGAAAATTTAACACCTACTGTATCCTTTGGATCTTCATCTGTATAAAGCCTACGACCACTACCTTTAGGTTTTTTACCTGTACCTTTTTTAGGATCTTTTTTTTCTGTAACAGCAGGTCTTAAAATAGTATAAATTTCTTCTTTTTCTTCATCCGAAAGTTTGTTTGGGATGAATTTAAAAAATTGGAATTTATCTGATGATAGAAGTGCTTTACGCGCGTTAGTACCACTCATACCAGCATTTGAAGTAGATATAATTTTTACTTCTACATTCCCATATTTGTCTTGTTTTTTATCAAGAGCAGCAGTTCTTTGTTTAATATCCTCTAAATCATCTTCTCTGCCCTCTCTAGCTCCAATAACCCAGTATATAGATTGTTCTGGGTGTTCTTTAGCATAAGAGTAAATTTCTTGGATTGGTGGTTTTTTAGCAGCAACAATTTCTACTTTTGTAGGAAGATATTTTTTATAAATTTCCCATACTAATAGAGCTTCTTCTTGATCAATTTCATCCCTAACACCACTACCCACATAAACTAAAAATTTACTAATTTCAGGGTATTGTTTTAAGGCTTGTTCTACTACAGATAAATGACCAGTAGTGGGGGGTTTGAATCCACCACCATAGATAGCTACTACTTCTTTTTTATCTTCTTCAAGAATAAAGTTAACTAAAAATTCTGTTAATTGATTCATTATCCTAAAAACTGGGTGATTTTAGCTTGGGCTTCTTTAGCCGAAACAGAATTATTAATAATATTTTGAACTTTATCAGAATTTAAGAAATCTTGAATTTCAACATTTAACTTTTCAGCATTTGCTTTGCTCCGAGCTTCTTCTTTATCTGTTTTAGGTTTAGCATCTGTTGGTTTAAATGGTTCAATGTAAGTTTTTAAAATTTGTTCTACATCTTTCATTGTTTCACTATTACCGGTGTTAGCTACAGATACAAAATCATCCCCAAACATACTTTGATATTCATCAAAATTTTTAGCTACATCAATCCAAGTTCTATAAACTGCCGAAGGCATTAAACTTCTATCTTCACCACCTGATTTTTCAAATCTATTTTGATTACGTTTAAGTGATGTTTCTAAATGAGTATACACGTATAACATCATTACATCATATCCTGCTTCTTCTAATTGGTCAACTAATAATTTAGTTTGTTTAGCTGATGCAGCTGTACCATCTAAAATAAATGAATCTTTATTAGCTATGGTTTGTGGAATTTGTTCTCCTTTAAGTTTTTTAGTTGCTGCAGCCATTGCCTTCATAAAGGCACTTCTATTTTCAGCATCTGTAGCTTTTTGATTTAGTGAAAATCCTTCCTCTTTAGATAATGCTAAAATAGTATCATCTAAGTTTAGAACTTTAAGACCAGATAAATCTAAATCTCTTAGGATTGAACCCTTACCAGCACCAGGGGCACCAGCGAGGATGATGGCTTTTGGATTACCTTCAACCTCACGTAATAGTCTTACTAATGAAATCATTTAACGCGCGTTTTGTAATAAATATTACAGATTTCGTTTAGCTTGCGTTCTAAATTCAGTAAAGATTGGTTTATGTTTTGGATTCTCTAGATCAAACAATTTTTTAACTGTAAGAAAAATATCTAGGTTTTCTTCTTGGGTACGAGATGACTCGTGCATTTCCCAATTTTTACCTTTTAAACGTTTACCATCTTTATCAGCTCCACGTGATTTTGATTTTAACCATAAGATACCGTAACGATCTGCTTCTTTACCATAACATTCTTTATACATTTGACCATAAACGGCTGCTTGCAAATCGTATGTAGTTTGAATATGATTTGATGTTTTAAAATCGATAATCCAAAGTTCACCATCAATCTCACAAACCATATCACAAGTACCTGCTACTTTAAGTTCATCCGAAAATAAATGTACTTCAGTTTCAATTAGTGTAGGATTGTGTGTTTCCCAAAAATCTACAAAACGTAGAAAATATTGCCATACATCTGGGTTATATTGTGGGTTACCGCTCGGGGATAAAAAGTTTAATTCTTCCCCGTTTAAATATGCTTCACACATTTCGTGTACTTGTGTACCTTCTTCAGCTGCTTTTTTAACAATATAGTCTGCTGATGTTCCCATTTGTTTTAACCACTTTTCAAAGTGTTTACCTTTTGGATAACTTTGTAAAACATAGGTTACAGATGGATAATACTTGCCGTTGCGTCTATAATAACGCGAATCGGGCATAGTAATCTGTTTTGCATCCTCAGATATTTCTAAAATCCTGTCGTAGGACTTTTTTACATTTCTTTTATTCATATCAACTCTAATTTTTTCTCCATCATTTCATATTCTGATAATGGAAAAGTGTTTTGGATTAATTTAGTAACAGATTCGAATCCCATTTCGCTAGGGTCTTTTTCTTGCAAATCTACTAAATATACTTCTTTACCTTCATTTTTTAGCTGCTCACAAAAATCTAAAGCATCTTTTTGAGCGTCTTTATCTAGTGCAATATATATTTTTTGTACCTCGGAGGTAACGATTTTTTTCATTAATTCTTTTTGAATGTGTTTACCTAATAAAGGTATAGCATTTCGTTTTACAGCTAAAGCATCAAACATACCCTCAACTAATATTAATGGAGAAGACCAATTGATAAAAATTTCAAAAGGTACTACATCCTTACTCATAGGTGGATTTTTATATTTAACTGGGGATGAGGGATCGAAATTACGGGCAACAAAATAATTTAGTTTTCCCTCGTTGTTATAAGATGGTATTACAATCATTCTATCGTAATTACCACCCTCGCAATAACCTATATTGTATCGCAATATATCTGCTTTAGTTACGTTTCTACGCTTAAGATACGCTAATGCGTGGCGACCAATAATATCATCTTTAGTTATTTCTAAAAGTGATTTAAATTCTTTAGGTAAATCTACAGATTGTATTTCTTTTTTTTCTACTGTTTTAGGAGAATATTTTACAATTTTTTTTAATTCCTCTATTTTTTCGCTAGGTGCTTTAATAAACTTAAAAATAGAATGGATATGGTTGCCTCGTTTATTACAAACCCAACAATGCCAAGGATTACTACCACCATTCCCCTCTGAGAAATTAATCTCTAGTTTAGGTTTAGAATGGTGACAGTAAGGACAATGGTATGCTTGATTACCCCTTGCTGTAGGTTTTCCTTTTCCTAGTACTGAATTGACTAGATTTATTAGTAGATTATTTACCATAATTGGTAAGATACAAAACTAATTTTGCTATTCAAAGTCTTTGGTAAAAAACTTTCCGAGAATATTATCATTAAAAAATTCATCTGGTTTTTCAAGTACCTGATATATAAATAAATGTTTTGTTTCCTCGTAAGTTAATAACTTTTTTGAAGGGGAGCACGCTAAGATTTCGCGTTTAAAATTTTCTTTTGGTTCTGTTTTTAATAATTCTAAAAGTACTTTATTAGAACCCCAATAGGTTTTCCAATCGGATTCTTTAATTACCTGTTTGTAAGTTGGTTTACGTCCAGGTTGACCTTCATATAAGGCTAAATCTTTTTTTCCTAATTTAGCTTTTCGAACAAATTTAAGAACTTTTTTACCAATATAGGCTTTACCACTAGGAATATGGGTAATTCTATAAATAAAACCAAATGTTAAAGGAGGGAAATCCTCAATTGAGGATATCTCCTCCCCTTTATAATACCAATTCATAATTTAATTATTAACGTATTTTTCCAGCATCGTGGATTTTTTTAACACTCCAGAATGTAGCATTTTGATCTGCACTTGAGTAACCACCTACAGTTGTTGTACCAACACTACCAGTAACGCTAAACATTAAATAATTAGTATTTCCTTCAATATTGGTTTGATCCATGTAATAATATACTTTAGAATATTTAACACTTTCACCATCACCTGTAAAAGAACCTTCTATTACTTTACTTTGAACTACTTCTTGATGTATTTCAGTATTATCCACGCGTTCAAGAATTAATGAAGCATATGAGGCCGTAGTGTTACCTCCAACCAAAAATTGATATTCTATTTCATACATTCCTGCTTCAGCTAGTTGGATGGTTTTGTAATTCACTGTGTCATATACAATAGTACCCCCACTATTATTGATATCCCAATAAGCATTTGAATTATTTGTATGATCCGGTCCCGTGTTAGTCCAAGTTAAAGAGGCCGAAACATTTGCAGCAAAATTTTGACCACCCCCAACTCCACCTTCTCCTTGTTTTTTAGTTACAAATTGTGTTGATGGTAAAACATTAATAGTGTAAGTATCTGTTGATGTATTTGCAGACGATGAAATTAAAGTACCATTTGCAATTGTTAAAGTATCTGTACTACTATCTGCTATGATATTTTGACCTCCCACAGACATAGTAGCAAAGGTATTACCACCACCTCCACCACCAGAGCCTGTATCTACAGTTACTGTTTCTGAGGTACCATCACCTTGGTAGAAAGTAATAGTATTAAGTGATACTGAGGATGAGTAATAGAATGAACCTGTAGCTGTATTAAAACTAGAGGTTGTGACTAGTGATCCTGTTAAATCACTTATATTAATGCTACTATTAAACGCACTACCAACTCCAGTAAAGGCAATAGAGCCCGTATTATAAACTACATTAGAAATGTAATCTGTAGAACCTCCACCTCCACCAAAAGCAGAAGCTGTATAGTAAGTAATTTCACCTGAGGCTGTGTTATATACTACAACGTGTTGTTGGTTAATATTATAAATATCTTCAGCAAAAATTTGACCCGAAGCACTAATTTTAAATGTTCCATTAGTACTTATAGCATCCGCACTATTAACAGCTAATACCCATTGATTAGTATCTCCAGCCCCATGGTTGAATAGATGATTAACATTACCCCCAATATTAACTGCTCCATATCCTATTTTAGGATAAATCGAAGTATTATCAAAATAAACTCTATTAGCTCCTGAATTTCTATAACCTATATAAGTGTATCCATCATTCACAGAATCTCCAAAGAGACCTAAACCAGCTTGAACAAAAGAATAAACACTACCTGTAGATACTATTGCCGAAGATTGTGTTACAAGAGCTCCATCAACTGTTAAAGTTTGTTGACCACTATCATCAAAAGTTAAACTACCTGTAGCATGAAATTCTGAAGCACTATTGTAAATAATTTCTGTTGTATTTCCTGGAGGGGTAAAATCTACTTGAACTTCACCCGCTACTGTTTGAGTAACATTTACAATTTCTCCTGTAAAATTGATATCAGTAACATCATTATCAATAGGAGTACCTTCATTAGAGGCTGTAAGTGCAGAACCACCTCCACCACCAGAGCCTGTATTTACAGTTAAATCAAATGTACTGCCATCTCCTTTAGTTAAAGTAATAGTATTGTTTGATACTGAACCTGTGGTTAAAAAAGAACCAGTTGCAGCATTAAAACTAGAGGTAGTAACTAGTGATCCTGTTAAATCACTTATATTAATACTACTATTAAAGGCATTACCAACACCTGTAAATGCTATTGAACCTGTGTTATATACTACGTTTGAAACGTAATCGGTAGAACCTCCACCCCCTGAACCAGTATTTACTATTACAGTTTCAGTAGTTCCATCACCTTGGTAAAAAGTAATAGTATTTAAGCTAACTGAGGAACTATAATAAAATGATCCCGTATCGCTATCTGATAGGAAAGGTAATGAATTTGTAGGGTATGTAAATATTTGTCCACTTTCACTATCGTGAAATATAATATTTGGACGAGAACCTGAAGTTAAATTTCTAATATCAACTGCAGAATTTTGGCTTGATTCAATAATAAATGCTTCACCTATAGAAGAACTAAATGTTAAATTATTACCATTAAAATTTAAAATTCTATTACCACCTAATGTTAAATCCGTATTTCCTATATTAGTATCTGAACCTGTATCAACAGTAACATTAAATGTAGTGCCATCACCTTTAGTAAAGGTAATTGTATTATTTGAAATTGAAGCAGTTAATAAAAGTGAACCTGTATCAGTAGAGCCACCTCCACCACCAGTGTTATATGAACCTGTATAATAATATTCCCCAGTATTATTATCTCTAACTAACACACTAGATGCAACCCCACTAGCATCTTGAATTTCAGCATGGAATATAGATCCAGTTACTGTAAATGAACCAGAAATAGTAATATCATAATCATCAATACCTGTAAGAGCATCTACTGATTGAGATACATGCCAGGCATTTATAGTGTAGGTTTGGTCTACCTGATCTACACTGGGGGTAAAAATTCTTTTTAACTGCTTTGCCATCTTATTATCGGTCTATGTTTATAAGTATTGAAGTATCTGTGGAAGGTGAAGTAGGAAGGGGTTGAGCTAATTTTCCTATTGCTAACAATTCTTGATTTTCATTATATAAACCTACAGTAGTAACATAAGGGCTAAATTCAGATGAAGTTGCAAAATTATATATAGTGCCATCTGTTGAACCTGAGATTATAGAAGGGTTTAGTGAAAAGTTAAATTCACTTTCTCTAAGAGTAGCTTTATATTGAGTTTCATAAATGTTATAAGAACTAGAAAAAGAACAAGTAACATTAGTAGCATTTACAATATCATCTGTAGTTAAACCCCCACCATAAACTGAAAGCCCATAAATTGCTACACCATACCCATCAGGAGCTGGTAAAGGATTATCACTTAAAGCTGTAAAGGTAACTATACCATGAGCATAAAATATATTCCCAACAAAACTATTATCTATAACAATATTTCCTTCACCATCATCAGTAGCAATATATCTATTATTGTAAGTATCTACTAAAGATAAAGTAAAAGTATTGGGTTGAATTTTTTCTCCAAATAATTTAGAAGGAATAGATAATACTGCTAATTTAGCATCTGATCCTGTTGGAAAATATCTACTTTGAGTTAAGGTAGTTTGTAAATAGTTTTCGTATCTACCTTGAGAACTAGTAGGACCTACTAAAATATCCCCTTCGGTGGTTTCACCTGGGAAAATGCTAGAAGTAAAAATAGAATCTCCCCAACTAGAAGTAATATAATTAGAATAATATAATTCTTTAATTGAATTATAAACTAATACTTGATATTCTGAAGAAATGGTACCTGTAGTATCTTGATTAGTTTCAAATAAACCACTAACTCCTAAAAATCTATCTAATCCTGTTAGTTGATTATCAGAACCTGTTTCCCACAATGAATAAGGAAGATCAAACCATTTGCTGACTTCAAAAGGAGTAACAATTACATCTGATGCTAAAAATTGCTTGAATGCGCTCATTCATTTTAGAAGTCTAATTTAACTCTAACTAATGCTTCTTTTGTAAAATCTTTTAACAAAGGTCTTGATAATTTAGCTACAGCTAATAATTCATTTGAATCATTATACAAACCTACAGTAGTAATATATGTTTGTGGGTTATTGATAAAATTAGAATACAGTACTTCACCAGTAGAACCAGAAATAAATGATGGATTTTCTGAATAGTTAAATTCTGAACTTCTAGGTCTTACAAACACATAATCCGAAGTAATAGTTTCTTGTGAATTTAATGTAAATGAATTACTTAATCCTAAAGCTGTAAATAATGTTCTATTATTATTATCAGTATTGCTACTTCCAGAATTTCTAGCTGGAACTAAATTGATTGAAGAGCTTAGAGCTAATGGGTTTAAAATTAAAGTTGAGATATCTGGTAAGAATAAACCATAAGAACCTGAAGCTGCTGAGTAACCATCACTATTAACTCCGGTATAAACTGAACCGGCTGAACCTGAAACTAATTGGAATACTCTACCTGCATCGTTAAAAGATACAGTAGTTACAGCTAAACTATTATCAGTTAAAGATAATTCACCACCTGATCCTGAAAGTTTAAGAGTTAAAGAACCTGGGAATAGGGATTCTTTGTATCTATTTCTATCGATTGAAATTGCCCAAAAATCTGAACCTGTAATGGTACCATAAGTAAAATTAGCATTTTCATCTCCTAATACTAAGGTACGATATTGGCCCCAAATAGTAGAAGAATATGATTTTCCATCAACAGTGCTATCATAAACAGCACTACCTGAACCATTCACATTACCATAAACAATAGCAAATTGAATTTCAGCATTAGTTAAAGTGGAACCTGTTTGATAAACATTTAGATAGTAATTTCCGGATGTTCCTGCTTCTTGGGTAGATGAAGTATAATATTCTGTAAGGATAGGTTCATTACCAGTCCATAAACCGGCTGTAATGCTATCAGCAGATACTACAAAATCGTCTGTTTCTAATCTTTTAAATGACATAATTAAGATACTTTAGTAACGGTTATTGGGACTTGAATACGAGCACCTGAATCTCTACCTACAATAGTTAAAGTAGCATTCAATTGAGTGTTAGAACCAAATAATGTATTAACAGTAGTTGCTCTTAAATTAATAGTAGTACCAACAACTGTTTTAGATACATTTGTACCTACAGTTGTAGTAGCATTAAGAGCTTGAGTTGCTGGGGTATTAATACCAACTCCTTCAAAAGTTGACATAGTTCTAGCATCTGAGATAGTAGCAGTATATCCACTAGTTTCATTTTGATTACCACCTAAATAATTTAATGTTTGAGGTGTAATTGCTAATGAAGCACCTTGTTTAATTACAATATTAGTATAACCTACATCTAAAATAGGCATCTTAGCAGTACCACGAGGTAATGTAGTAAGTTTATACTTCATAATTTGTGTTTCATCAGGAAATGCTTCTAATAAAGGCATGTTTTCTAAAGCCTGCCCATAATAAGCTGAACCTGATGGGTGAAAAGGATTATATAATGTATAATCGATTTCGTCGTCTGCTAAAGCAAACTGTGTAATTCTAAAAGAACCATCGTTTTGAGCTAAAAGTTGTCTACCTTTTTTTGTTAAAATAGCATCAACTGTTACTACTGAATTATTTAAATATCCCATTGTTTTATAGTTTATTCGTCAAGTTATAAATATGTGTATTTTTTACTTTTATTCCAAGTTTGGTTTTTATATTAATTGGTCTGTTTTTAAATTTTTAATAATATTATCAAAATTATCTTCAATTTCTTGAGTAGGGTATAAAGGCATAAAGAATCCTGGTGAAGTCCCCCCAGCAGGTTTATCAGCTTCGATGATAATATTACCAGGAGCATCTACATATCTCCTAACTAAGAACCAATCCATTTGTGGGTTTGTAAGTGTAATCCCTCTATCTACAGTAAAGATTGGAGGAGAAGATAAATCATCTACATCTATAATTTTATAAGCCTGAGTTTCGGTTCCTTGGAATCTAATTTCGTCTCCTACTTCAAGAGTAAAATCATTTATAATACCAAAAAATCCACTACCTGAGATATCTTCTTGTTTTTGACCATATACTGGGATTAGAGCATTAGGTTTAAATCTAGTAGCTCCTGCTGTTCCTATAGCTCCTAATTTTTGCCAATAATCACTACCCCCAACACCAGGTCCTACAGCACCAATTCCGGGTGGTGGAGTTTGAATAACTTTAAAGAATGAATTAGTTGAAAGTGCTGGGAAACCTCCCTGGCTATAATCAACTGTTGTTGCTTTGAGTAAGAAATTATCACTTCCGGTTACATTATTATCAACATATGATAAAAATACAGCATTAGAACTGTTCCATTCTACTTGAACACTATTCCCTACGGGGTTATTGTTTTTATACCACTGAAAAGTTACTTGTGCTGGGCCATCTCTACCATCACCTGTATCAAGATCAGGAACTAATTTAGCTTTAAATTCTAAAGATGCTGAAACTTCATTAGGGGAAGGACTGCCTGTGGTGGAATAAGTAATATCTCCAAGCCATAAATCTACTAAACTACCAGAATATTGAAGAAACCCAAATTCTACACTAGTGTTATCATTATATAATAATTGAGTTCCATCTGCAAAAGCAGTTAATCTGTAATCACCTATAGCATCATTTTCTTGTTGGTCACCTTGAACAAATGTTAGAGAGCCTGTGTAACCACCAGTATTAGTAGAAGAAATACTTGCTGTTTGAGAATACACAATTGGGGTAATGGTTTTACCACTTTTAAATATAGTTTGTTCTCCTATTAAATTACTAAAATTAGCAGAAGTACCACTTTCATCATCAAAAGATAATACTGCAATTTCTCCTTCAGTAAAGATTTGTCTAGCAAGTCCTAAACTAATTCCTTTAGAATCATTTGTGGGTTCAATTACATTACCATTAGAATCTATAAAGTAACGAATGCTTAATCCACTTCTATCTTGTAACCCATTTCCCCATTCAGGAGCAGTACCACCTACCCAATTAAAATAAGCAAAATATGCTCTATTTTGTTCTACATTAGGTAACGTTCCTAAACCTCCTTCAACCGTATTTGAATTAAAGTTTAAACCTGCCGTACTTTTACTACCACGATAACGTGGAATTACACTTCTACGAGCATGCCAGTTATAATCTTGAATAGGGGCTTTTGTAGCACTTCCTGATATAATAGTTTGGTAATTAACGGGTGAGGTAATTCCTTGACTATAATCAATATCATAATAAACATTAGAAAGAGTTGTTTCTGTAGCATTATTTAAAATTGCATTATCATTGGAGTATGCAAAATTAGAAGTATTAATAAAAGGATCTAAAATTACTGAAGAAGTAGCAACATACTCATAGACCAAATTTTGACCTGGGGGGATTGAAATAATAGATTCAGGATCTCCATTAGCTACAGTAAGCCTCCATGTAGTTGGAGATATAGCTGAAATATCTGAAATTTTAACTTTAATTCTTGATGTAGGCATTTTATGGGATTACTGTGGTATATGATATGGTTAATTCAATTTCATCACCTGGGTTAAAATTTTGTAAAGCATTTTCAATATTAATACCATTTTGAGTATCTTCAGTAATATAAATATATTTTACTTGATCCTGTGGGTTTGAAGGTTGGGCGCCTTCATAAATTACATTCCCGACCTGCCAATAAATAATCCCATTTCCTGGATTAGAATCGTTAGATCCTGAAATTGTGTAATTTAATATAGTTGTGGGAGATTTTTTATTTACATTATCTGAATTTAATTCCCCATTAGTTGCTATTAAACCTGAGCCACTAAATTCACCATTAATAAATTCACGAGCATCATCCTGGGTAAATGATAAAGACCCACTAGGAGTAATATGAGTACCACTCCAACTTTGGGTTACATTTATGATTTTATCAATTGTATAATTTGTATCTGTAACAAATTCTGGTAAAGCTCCTGCTTGAGAACCTGTTATAGTTTCAATTGGGAAAGATTCAAAATCACTAGAAGCTGAATAGATTCTTGAACCACTTAACAAACCTGGAATTTGGCCTATTGATCCTGTATATTCAGGTCTAGTCCAATCCATTTGAGGTTGAGGATATCTATTTCTTTCTAATAAATGTTGTTTGATTACAACCCCAGATGCAAGTCCTGATCTAGCGGGAACAAAATCTTTAACCATTTTAAATAAGGAATTATCAAAATATTTGATAAGTCTTATATAATCATGAGCTTGGTAGTTGTTTTTATATTTTAAGAAATAATTATCTCTTAAATCATTTAATAGAGGGTAATAATCTTTTGATGATGAGATAAATCTAGGATCACCAATGTAATCTCCTAAATTAAACCAACCTAATTGGGAAGTAATATCATCATTAATCTCGTTTTGTGGAGAAAATGCTACTTCTAAATAATTAACATTTTCAGTATAACTTGAACTAATAGGTTTATCTTGTTGAATAGAAACTAAACTTGATAAAGTAGTACCTTCTATAATAGGACTATCTGTTTTAATTTTATCAGATATTCTATTTTTAATACCTACTGGGGGTTGGTCTACTAAAATATATTCGGTATTATCAACAAATGCACCACTTACATTATAATTATAGTTGTTTTTACTAGAGGCAAATGAAGAAGTAATAACCCAAGATCCTGTTACTTTAGGGTGTACTGAGGATGATGAGTTAGTGTTTAATTCGCTCCCTAAAGGGGCTCTAAATACTAATTCTTCAGGGGATGAGTTTATAGTGTTTCCTTCAATAGAAAAAGGATTCATTACAAAATCATCAAATACAGATTCACTTAATGGGTTTTTATAGAATCTAAGTTCTTGGAATGAACCACTAAATTCAGAATATGTGGCTGCTTTCCCCCAGTAACTAATAGCATTACTCCAGCTTGTTCCTGATACTGTAGCTGATCCTGTATATCCTATAATTGATCCATCATCTCCTTGATAGATGTTATTTTTAGCATAAAGAGTATATTCTGTACTACTACTATTAATTAAAATAGTCCACCAATTCCCATCAAAGAAAGGTAAATATAAACTAGCTGATGTAATACCATCAGGAGTAAATTCCAAATTAGCATATTCAATATATTCATCTACAATAGAACCCGAATATGAACCTGAAGAAAGTGAAGAGGTATATTTAAGCCATAGTTCGGCTGTACCATCTGTAGTCCAAAGTGATTGGGAATAGTTTGTAGGAGGATAATTTTCAGGTTTAAATTTAAAGGCTACAGCATTGGGTACATCTGCAAAAGCACCCCAATCAGAATTTAATCTAAAAGAAGAAGATATAAAATTACCTGTTTGATTTAAATAAGCTTTATTATAATAGTTGTACCAATAATCCCAGTCATTTGAGTTAACTTTATCTTTACCACCGAATTCACTAATACGTAAAATCGTATCAGGAATACCATAAGAAGTAATCAACGCACGTAATCCCTCAATTGTACCCTTACGATTTAAAATGTACGGTAAATTATGGTATATACGTTTATATATGCGTTTGTTTACATCATCCAACGGAATTGGTGAATTCGAAGATGTAGTGTAATTAGTAATATATTCTATAAACGAATTAGGTTCAACATCTAAACCTCCAGTAGCATTTGTTGGAAGAGAATAACTTCCAGATAAATTAAACCCAAAGAAAGCAGAATATAAATCATCAGAAGAAAAATTATTTTGATAGATTTTAACACCAAAATCTTTAATAATATCTGCTACTAAATCTTTAGAAACACCATAATTAATACGGTTATCAGCATTAAATTTATTAGATACATCTTGGAGATATAACCATAAATTATCATAATGCTGTCCAAGCATATCTACAAATAATTCTAATGGTTCATTTGTAGTATCATCTTGGATATAAGAAGGTAAAGCGTTATATAAATTATCTAAATTTTCTCTATCATACTCAGAACCACTAGTAGATTGTTCTATAAACCAATTATAAGCATCACTTGAGCCTGTTAAAATAAAAGGTGGTTCAGAATTAATTTTAGGATAAGCTTTACTACCTGATGTAGAATATAAGAAATATTCATACCCATCAAATTGAGATATAATATCATTTATCTTAGATTGCCAAACATTTTGGCTTGAAGACATATAATAATTTGATGGAGATACTCCTGAAAAAGAAGCACTATATGTATATTCCTCTATTAATTGAACTTTATAATAAAAATTTTCTATTCTTCTTTGAGCAGATGAAAATTTAATAAAATTAGAAAAGTCTGTGTAATCAACATTTATATTAACTCCTTTTTGAGATAAAATATTATTAAGTTGACTTTGAACACTAGCTGAAGGTGAAGATGATAAATCTGTATATGTTTTATATACTGTAGGATTATTAATTTGGTCTTTAGTACTAATATTAAGATTAGGACCTTTAATATAATTTAATGTTTCAACAGAGTCAAATCTTTGAGTAATTTGAATGTTGTATGCTATAGATTCAGCTAATTTCTCACTAACCCATAATTCAGTTTTTAATTCAAATTGTGATGGTAAAGGTTCATATAATTTAATAAGAACTGTAGGATCATTAGTAATACTATTGTCTAATAAAATGTTATTAGCAATTACTAGTTGATTTTGTCCAAAATTTAAATAAAAATCTTTTTGGTAAGGAGTAGATTGTATTTCACTAATAAATTCATTAGAAGAAGATACTATAACATCATTTGAGATAACATTAGAATCTAACCTAATTTCAGTTCTATCGGTAGAAATTTCTTTAATATAATACTGAGATGCAAAAGATGAACCTAGTTTATCTTTTAATATATTGTAAAAAGAATAATAATTACCATCTGTAAATCCTAAGGATTTTAAATCTTGTTCAGGATCTATAGTAATGTTATTATCTATTAATGTATAATTAGGATAATTATAATTCTCGTATAAAACAGATTGTTGTAAAGATAAAATAAAATATTCTACTTTATCTACTGAAGAAGTAAAGTTCGATTCAATATCAAAATTTGATATTAAATTTTCATCACTTGTGTTATAATCCTGAAACTCTAGGGTTTGAGGGTCTATTGGGAGTATGTTAGTAATTTCTTCCATTATAGAGAACCTGTGGTGTTAACTAGTTGTTGTTGTAATTCAAGATTTTCCTGTCGTAACTCAGTTACTTCTTCAATTAATGCTTGGATTAAATCTTCGTTGTTATTAAATTCTCCAGCATATTCTTGGCTAGTTTTAATAAGATACTCATGTGAATTAGTATCTCCAAACTTAGGTATTTCAAAAAATATCTGTTGGTAAGTATTAAAAAACTCAGGTATTGAGATTGAAGGTGGGGGTATAGAACCTGTAATAACAGGTTGTACCAATTGTGTAAAAGAAGTATCAATTACCTTTTGGTATTGATTTTTTTCAAATACATTTTTGTTTAAATTTACCTTCGTTGATGCCATTATCCATTAATTACTTTAAATGTATAATTATCATCCATTACTAAAGTAGAATTTCCAACCGTAGTTTGGATTAAAATTTTATACCATCTTTCAGGTTGTAAACCATTCATATAAACATCAAAATAACTACTTTCAGTATCAGCACTGATTTGAGTATATGTTGAATCAAAATCTACAATAAA
>Ga0208161_1000792_pt1 | contig 17525 bp, 8 predicted proteins | sample CB_VirMetaG_3_FD_184538 | JGI IMG/M metagenome (GOLD analysis project Ga0208161, IMG submission 184538) | Freshwater to marine saline gradient viral communities from Chesapeake Bay - CB_1508_1S Viral MetaG (SPAdes) (version 4) | ecosystem: Environmental > Aquatic > Marine > Coastal | place: USA...
AACACCGGTGTTCCAGTTCAAGCTAGATATTATACGTTTAACGAATCAACTGGCTTTTTAAATTCAATAACAAGTGGAGCCAATAATGGTAGGGCAGGTTGGTGTTTAATGGACGGTGAAGTAGGTATAGGCGGAAAGGGTGGTAGTAATCAGCCATACGAACAATATGAATTTTATAATTCAGGAAGCATACTTAAGTTCATTACATACTTAAAGCTAGATCAAATTAACTTAACACAAGGAGATATTGTGGGTTACTGGACTGGAATAGATAGCCCTCAGAATATTCAAGCTAGAAAAGTTCTTGGCGGAATGTATTTTAATGGGTGTAGTTATGATTTAAATCTTTCTGTAGACACTGCTTATATTCAAACAGCTGATAATGGTGTAGATATAGATTTCGTATACCTTAAAGACAGGCCGTCTTACTTGCCTTTAATGCGTAGCTATATTAGAGAGGCAAATGATAGTTTAGACAACCTTCTATACGGTTCAACAACTATACCAGAAGATTATTTTTTAGACCCTACATCAGAGTATAATCCAGGACTAGCTAGACCAGAAGTTGAGATAACAAATAGTTTGTTCTCATATTTTGGCATGGATACTTTTGGAAATTACAAGTCGTTTAAATCTAGTTCGTATCATGATTTTGGTATTGTGTATTACGATGAAAGAGGTCGGCATGGCTTTGTAAATCCAGCCGGAAGCGTATATGTTAAAGGCTATTCGGATATTGAAAGACAAAGTAATAAGGGAAGAGTATCAATTTCTGTTGCGGTTAATAATTTTCCTCCGCCTTGGGCTGTTAGATGGAAGTTAGTTCATTCTAAGTCTACGTCTATAGACACATTTATACAGTATACATCCGGAGGAGCATTTGTTAGGCCAGATAATTCCGATGCATCAGGCACTGGAATTGATACAAATATTTATGTGTCACTTAATTACCTTCAAGAAAGTCAAATATCATACGTGAGTGCTTTTGGCGCTAGAAGCCCTGAAGGTAGTATTCTTCTTTACAGCTTTGTTCCAGGCGATAAAGTTAGAGTTATATCGTATGAACTATCAGGAACTACTAGGTACTATCCAAAGGACTATGTGTTTGACGTAGTCGATGTCAAGTTTCTTACAACTGGAGATAATCCACTTCATGATGGCAGTGATAACCCTGACTTCAATAAGACTGGTCAGTTTATAATATTGAGAAACAACAACACCGCAAATGGATTTTCTTTTGATTCAGTAAAAGAAGGTAATGATTTCTGGGGGAACAATTGTATAATAGAGATATTTAGGCCATCAAAAGGAAAAGAATCTCTTACTTATCGTGAAATAGGACCAACGTTTTACATAAATCCTACAGCTAATACTGGCGCTGGAGCTCACCAATCACCTGTAATCGTGGAAGATGGTGATGTTTGGTTTAGACGTATGGCTGTTAACATGAGAAAATACATAGGAAACCAGTATATAGACTTGCTAGTTAATACATTAGATGACTCTGGATCAAATGTTTCTCAACCAAACTTTGAAAGTTTTTTCCTTGAAAGTCAAACATCTAGCGATTTAGTTAAAGCCAATTCTACCGGAGAAGGAAGGCCAAATATAGAGGTGACAGATTTTGGCGAATCAAGAAATGAAAACTCTATAGTCTATTCAGAACCTACAGCTTTATCTTCAAAAATCATTAGATATTCTTCATTCAATAATTCTTTGTTGAATTTCAAAGATTTGAACGGTTCATTTGGCGATATTAGGTACTTGGTTGATATGGGGGATCACATTGTTGCCATACTTGAAGACAAATGTGTGCAATTGCCAATAGGAAGAAAAATCCTATCCACCTCTTCTGGTAATGACATGATTACCAGCTCTACCGATGTGATAGGAGATGAGATATTCTATCCAGGTTTTGCTGGATGTGGAGATCATCCAGAGTCAGTTGTTGTTGCATATGACAACATTTATTTTGCACACAATGGATTGGGCAAGGTATATAGACTTAGTTCTAAAGGAGTTGAAGATATATCAAGTTTAGGGGTGTCTTCATTTATTAGAGATTCGTTTGACATTTTATCAGAAGCTAATTTTGTAAAAGCTATTGGCGGCTTTGATTTCATGAATGATGAGTATTTACTTACAATAAAACAAGTTCCTTACAGCGTTTTTGACGGAGGTGAAGATTTGCCAAATATCAACTATTTCTGCGGTGGAGATATGGAATTGTGGAATCCAAAATGCATTGAAGAAAACGCAGGAGAAGGTGATGGTGGATTAAATCCTGTAACTCCAACTGAATCTACTGATGTGTTTGGGTGTATGGACCCTAATTCATGTAATTATAATCCGTTAGCCACTGTTTCTGACGGATCGTGTACTTATCCAGCAGCTGGATTTGATTGTGCAGGTAATAGTTTGAACCCTGATCCGGAAATACCACAAAATTATGGACCGAATGAAGGTCAAAAAAAGGTGTCTGACTATATAGCAGCTTATGGACTTAAGTATGGTGATTTGGTATTTCTGAAGCAATCAGTTTCAAATGGAGGTACTTTATTCCAATATTTAAACAATTTTGACTTGGATTTTAACGGTTATATTGGAAGTAGCGATCTATTAGTGCTTCTTACTGAATTTGGTGATATTAAAAATAAATCGAATTACATTATAGAGCCGTCAGTTGATTTTGACTCTTCTTATGATGTAAATTTGAATCCTGATTATTCTACGCTTATAGATGTTGAAAACTACCATAAATTATGGCATGTTTTAAAAAATACTCAAGAATCAATTAATAGCTCAGGCATTGATATTGTAAATTATTCAATTGCAATTAGAATTGGTCTTTTAATATGCTCTAAACTTTCTACAGACGGAACGTTAGTGCTAGGACAGCCATCTTTAATGGAGCTTTTAAGTAAATATTTTACCTCCGTGCAATACGACGAACCATTAAAAGATCAACCAATAATACAACAATGACAATAGGTTTTTCGCATAAAGGAAATTACTGGACGAGTAGATATTCATTTGAACCAGATGCATATGGAATGATAGATAATCAACTACTGTCATTCAAAGATATTTTTATTGAAGGCAGCGAAGTCCCTGCTGTTTATATGGGTGATGTAAATATATCTAGTGGACATAGACTTTGCTGGAGGCATAGGCATGCATTCGTTAATAACCAAGGTTCTTTCTCTTACAATAACTTCTTTAATGAACAAAGAAATTCTTTAATTGAGTTTGTATGCAACGAAAATCCATCTATGGAAAAGTTTTTTAAGAGCATATCAATAGAGTCAAATCAAAATTTATTTGAAAGCACAATAAGAACAAATGTAGAGGCTATAGATCAGGCCGGGTATAAGCTTCAAACCTCATATGCAAAAAACTTTGTAAATAAGGAAGAAGCTTTGTATTCAGATTATAGATATTCGCTCAACAATTCAACGTCGCATTACAATTACTGTGGATATGTAATACCAGACGCTGAGCTAATAACATCACTAATTGTACCAATAACAAACCCGCAAGGACTTGAATCTCAGGTGATTTCTAATGTGTATAAAGTTGGTAAATTCTTTTCGTTTAACAGCTCAAATTCAATACCAAGGGTTAATGGAATTATAACGCAAGACATGGAAGATGAAGACATTATAAACATGTTTTCGTATAGAGTTTCTTGCGCTATTGCTTTGCAAAGCAATAATCAAAGCAATTTTATAAGTTTGGCTGTTAATGGTTCAGCTAGTACATATCCTTTTAGTGGACCCTCCTTTAATGACTCTTCTATTTTGTATAGACACTACAAGTATTTTATTGGGTCTGATGATAATTTGTACTTAATCACTAACTCTACGTTTAATATAGGTCAAGTTAATGACATGAGTAAAATTGGAGTTATGAAAGTTTGTCATCCTGAATTTTATGGAGACCAAATGAGAGGGAAATATGCTATAATTACTGTGTCGCAGTTAGGCAGCTATGGAACTATTCCATTTGAGATCTATGGATTCAACATACAGTACGAACAATCACACTTAGACTCTGAGTAACATCATTTTAGCTATCTTTGTAACATGGCGGAAGAAAATAATAAAGATTGGTGGAAGCAGTTTTTGTTTGGAAACAACTCTTCAGTAGTGCCTCAACAAAATGCATCTGGCTATCCGCAGGGTTACCCGCCTATGGGTCAGCAAGGCTATCCTTTTATGTGGCAGCAAGGTTATTCGATGATGGATCAGCAGATGGGCCGGCAAGTAACTCCGCAGCCAGCTGGGTTTGGAGATAGTGGAGGTCCTCTCGGCTTGATAGGCAGTGGGATAGACTTAATGCTTAACCGCAAGGACAGAAAAGATCAGGAAGCTAAAGCAGAGGAAGCGCAATTAGGAATAGACAAGTTTTACGCTAACGAAAAGAAAGGACTTTACGATCCAAAGTTTAATCAGTCTTTGGCTGATGCGTATTCGTTTGGAGTAAGAGCTACGGACACTTCAGGCATGCAGTCAGCTGCTCAAACAGCTATGAACGCTGCATCTGCCGACCCAAGGGTAGCTGCTGGTATGATTAACCAAGTTCAGACAAATCTTGGAAATCAAATGACTGCCGCAAACCAAAGTGATATGCTGCGCCAGCAACAACAGATGTTGGGGTACGGTCAGCAAAAACAAGCTTTGGGCGAACAAGCTACAGCATTTGACAAAGAGCTTGGGTTGACTAAACTTGGCGAAGACAAGCAAGCATACAATACTGCTCAGCAAAACCTTGAGATGCTCAAGCAGCAAAAGAGGCAAGCGTTTGGAAATATGTTTAACGCTGGAGCAGACATTGCGCAAACGTTGATGGGCATGCCTTCTATGCCTGGTTTAGGCGGTAAAAATAACGTCTCACCTTATCCTTTGCTTGGTGACCCCATTGAAGGAGGGTTTTTTGCCAAGAATGGAGGCAAGCTGCCATACGTAAAAGGCGGGATGACTCCAGGAGAATTCTCTCATAAAAGAAACCCAATCCACATGATGGATGACATGGGCAACAAGGTTGGCGAAGCCACTGGTGGCGAAATGATACTCAACCCAGAACAAAGTGATGCTATTGAGGATGCATTTGAAAATGTCAGCCGTAACCCATCGAAAGAAGAGCTTATGTATCTTTACGACGTGGTAAGAGGTATCTTTTCTCAGCCTCAATTTCAAGACTAATGAAGAACTATAACTACGTTGCTCCGTACCAAGAACGCTTTTTGTTTTCTGAACAGCAAAAGCAACGTGCTGAAGCTGCTCGCCAGCAAGCGAATCAAGCCGTATTGCAACAACAAGCAATTAAGAGACAAAAACAGGATGCGGTAGACTATTCCAGTATATACGGTTTTGACACTACAGGATGGTCAACAGAGTACATGGATTTGTTTAAGCAAGCACAAGACCATGTAGCCGGAAAACTTCGTTCTAATCAGTACCAACCTGGAGGTCTTGAGTCTGATGTTCAGTCTTTGATCAACATTCACAAGACTATTAAAAACATGTGGGATCTCAGCTCAAGCAGCATGGCTCAGTATGTGAACGTAATGAACGATCCTATTAGCCATGAAACTAGCGAAATGGAGATTGTAGAGACCCCAGAAATGTTGAATAACAAGCTGGATTATGCTGTCAACTGGGGGATGATAAACTCATATTTCAACCCAGATGAAATGACTGTTTATGGTCAGTTTGTTGGGCCAGATGGGTCTTTGCTGAATGAAGGAAACTGGATGCCTCTTGATCAACATCCTTATATAACGGCTGATTTTTGGAATCCACAAATGCAGCTAAGAGCGGAAGAAGGCCCCATCGATTATGCAAAAAAAATGCAAGCAACCCTGACAGGTCTTCTTGAAGACAACGTTAGTGTTCCAGAAGCTAAAGCAAGAGTGATTGAGGCTATAAAAAGAGATGTGGTAAACACAAGAAATCACATCGCTTATGGACAGAGAAATGAACTTGTTGAGATAGAAGGCAAAAAATACGAGGATTGGTTTGCTGAAGACACATGGAAGTTGCTATCAAAAGCATTGGATTTAGATACTGACTCTGGTTCTGGTTCCGGCGACGGTGAAGGTCTGTTGGATCCAACATACATAGAACGTAATGAAAGAGCGACTGGCGTTTATGTATCAGGAAGAGAGTACCCACGAGACAAGAAATACTCTGTCAATATTATGAAGTGGCTAGAAAAGTCAGAAAACATTGATAGAATAAGACAAAAACTTAAAGACAAAGACATACTAAACGATGCGCTTTACGGCACTGTTGTTCCTGAAGAAATCCTGTTCTCAGAAGGAAAGTATATCCTTATGGCTCCAATAACCCCTAGCGAAAGAAGCTACGGAGAAAACATAGTTCTTGATCCTAATGATGACCTAGACGCTCAAATTATAAGAAATATAGAGTACAATTATCAAAAGTTGTACAGAACAAATTGTACACTCCAACAAATAGTTGAAGGGAATTGCACTGATATAGAAGAAGGAACCGCTACAACCCCAGATGTTGGTTGGGATACAGCAGAATAATTAAATATGAACGACAATAAATACCTACAACTTGCTTACTCAGATGCTGTAAACAAAGGTTACAAGCATAGCATAGATAGATTCTATACCTTAATATCTGAGAACGAAGACTGGCTCAGAAGGTCTTACGAGGACGCTAAGGCAGGTGGATACAAGTATGATATTGACCGGTATGCACAGCTTCTTGGAGTAAAAAAAAAAGACCAGCCAGAAATCCCATCTCCGTTGGCGCAACCTTCTCCAAAGACAGAGTCGGTTTCTTCATCAACACAAACTCCAGGAGCTACTTCCTTGGCTATGCCAGGGATATTCGCAGCAATACCTCAAATTAAGCCTAACGAAGTAAGAACTCTTCAGGGTATATCTAGAGATCAGGCAAAGCAACTTGGTTATGCGGATCAACTTTGGGTAGACGCTAATACAAGTAATGATGTCCCTAAAGAACCATCATTCTTAGGCCGAGTCATTTCTGAAAACGCAAGAGAAAATAAAGTAGCAAGCCCTCAAGTAACAGCGTTTGCGGGGGCCATGCACAACATGGCTCAAAGCGATGGTTTTGTCGGTAGCATGTTTAATTTATTTGATGAGATGGCTGAGGGATGGATGCGAGCTAGACCAGAAACCAAAGCTACCAATATAGGTGTTGCTATTGCTGACGCTATAGAAGGTGGCGAGCAAATAACCGAGGAAACAGTAAACGCATATCTTGATGTTCTGAAACAAAGAAGAGAGTTTCAAGAAAAGTATGGTACTGACGAGTATTATGAGGCTTTTGAAGCAGACTGGAAAAAGTATTCGGAAGAGACAGGAAGTGTAATTAGCGGGTGGTTTAGCGCCATCTCAGAAAACCCTGCCGCCGCATTTACTTCAGGTGTTGAAAACATGAGTAAGCAGTGGAGCGCATCTCAAGCAAGACGTATGGCTGAAGCTGCTCTTACAACAATTACCACATTTACTGCTTATGGGGCTTTATCAACAGCCCCTATCGGAGGTGTCGGTGCTGCACCTGCATTTGCCGCCGGTCTTGCAGCGGCATTGCCAGCCGCGTTTGGGTATTCAGGATTCCAACTGGAGAGAGGTCTTGAAACGTTTGGCGCAATAGAAGAATACATCTTGTCTACCGGCAGAGATGTTGATGCTAAGACGCTTCATGAGACGCTTAACAACCGGGAGCTGATGCTTGAGATAGTCTCTAACGCAAATAACGGAGCGGCTATTATCGGAGCTGTAGACATGCTTACTCTCGGAGTTGGTAAGGCTATTTCTCGCCCAATTATAGGTCAGGCAAAAGAAGGTGTTGAAATGGCTGCTCGTGCAGGATTGGCAACACTGGCTACTACACCTGTTGAGTTTGTAGGTGAGGGCGCTGGTGAAGCACTTAAGGTTTACGCTACAGATGAAAACGCAACGATGGAAGATATTATCAGGGCTGGACTTGAAGAAGCTACCGGTAGCCTTGGAGGATCAGCTAAATCTACTGTTAGTGCTGTTGCTGATATAGCCGTAGGTAATTACAGAACTGAAACGATTATTAATGGTAGGCTCGTAAGTACAGATGCTGCTGCTAACTTTATACAGAATGCTGATCCGGCTACTTTGCTTGAGTCTGACATTACTGTGACAAATAACAAGCGGATGTCACAGCAGCTGGAAGAAAGAAAGGAGAGGGCTAGAGTTGAAGCTAATATTGATGAGTCTATCCAAGGTGCTGACAGAGCTAGAATGGTTGAACTTGTAAGCGAACAAAATAGACTAAACAAGTTAGCTAGCGAATCTACCAATAAGGAGGCCGACAAGGTACGTCAAGCCAAGATAAAGGCAATACAAGACGAGATTGATGCTATAAACGAAAAGCATGCTGAGCGAGCAGTTGCTGAGCAGACAAGAAAGCTTAGTGATCCGCTTGCAGAAGCAGAAATACAGCAACCAGCAGACGTTACTGAGGGCGTTACTGTCGATGAGGTTATCAACAGAAGGGCTACATTAGCTGAGACAGGCCAAGAAGGTGATGTATACGTTGACGGTCAAACAGTGGTGCTTGAGACTGAAGACAAGATATACGAGCTTGGTAACGTAGACGAGATTAGCGACTCGGATATATCTGACCTTGGCATAACCGTCAGAGAACAAACCGTTGAGGTAAACAGAGATGGTACGCTCAATGTAGATGGCAATACTTGGAACATACAAACAGACCTTGACAATAGAGGCGTTGAATACGATAAAAATGGAAACGTCACTGCTGTATCGCTGAAGAACGCTAATGGAGAAACGACCATGTACAAAGGTCAGAAGGCAGAAGACATAGCCTATCAGATACTTTTGTCGGAAGCGCAAACACCTGAACAAGAACAAAGAGTAAACGAAGCACTAGAACAAGATGATGAATTCAGAAGACAAAACGAACTCTACGCCGAACAAAGAGCCAGAGATGAGCAACTTGGAGATGTTGAAACGACTGCCCAAGAAGGAACAAATCAAGATACTGCGCCGGGTGCTAAACCAAAAGTAAAGCAGAGAACCAAAGAAAAGACCGAAGAGGCTAAAGCTAGGGAGAGATCGCGTAAAGCAGAGGAAGCTGGAAAGCGTAGAGCGCAAAGCCTTTACCGTAGGATGTTGGTTGCTAACAACCCTAAAGAGAAAGCAAGACTGCTTGGGCATGTTATGCAACTGGAAGAAGCTGGAGTAGAGTTTACCCCAGAACAAAAAGATCTTTTCGACAGCACCAAAGAGAAGCTCAAGAACAATGGTTACGATATAGGAAGCTCGGTAAAGGTTGGTGACGAATGGACACCAAGAACACCTGGTAAAGCTGTGTTTGTTCCGGACCCATCTGCTGAGACTGACAGTCGCATTATAACTCAGGTAACAAATCCAGGACTCTCTAAAGATGGAAAAGTAATTTCTCCTCCAACTTACGTGGTCAAGGTGGGTACTAAGCCAATTGAAACGACCAAGGTAAACGGAAGAGATGTTAGAACTAAGGCAAGGGATGCCAAGGGTCTCAAGGGCATCATGTCTGACATCTTTAACTTGGACGGAAAAAAGGCTGATGCAGTAGCTAGATTGGGTGATAGACTCGTCGGCAACATGGCTAAGAGGGCTGGCATCACGAAGTCAGAAATGTATGAGCGTATTTCTTTTGCTACTGCAACTGACTTTAGCGAAGCAAATAACATTGATAACGCTCAATTCCAAGCTCAAGTAAAAAAGCTTGGTACTGGAGTCACCGTAGACTATCTGAGCAACCTTAAGACGGCAATGGATCAGATGCAGCAAGACGGAAGGCTGACGCTGTTTGAAAATGAAATATCAGAGTTTACTGGGCCAATTGTATTGCATAGTCCAGACACCATGTTTGCTGGTGTGATTACGCTTCCTGATGGTCAGAAAATAATTGGTAGCGGAGGTGTTCTGTACCCAATAGTATTCAACAACGAGAACTACTTCTGGGCAGGAACAAAAGGCACAATAGAAAAGACTGTAAGACAGCTTAACAAAGCAGCTGCAAGAAGCACTGATGGCAAGGTTAGAATGGCTCTTACTGCCGCTCCTCAAACCAAGAAGTTATCCAATACTACTGTAGCTAGAGGTATCGTTGACATCATCACCAGTGTTTCTTTTGATGATCGCTTTAGTCTTAGTGAGTTTGATGTAAAGAAGATATTGATTACATCAGCTAAACAGCTAGGGATAAAAGACGGCTTCAATATGAAGTCAGAAACCTCAGCTATAATAGCTGCAATTAAAGACAAACTTGACCCAGATCAGTCTAACTTCGAGGATCGTAAGAAATTTTCTGAGGCTATACTTGGTAACTCCGCCAAGGTTATGGGTAAAAAGGTTGGCAATAGTAACGCTTCCAAGAATGCCAAAATGGTTCAGTATTTTGCTGAGCTTTCTGGTCTTTCTCCCGATCAAATTAGATCCAGAACTAGAAAAGATCAAGTGGCAAGTAAAGCGGGCATGATTGACGCAATAGCTTCTCTCATGGAGGAGCCCCTTATTAAAAACGTGACTGAAACTGATGTCATATATGCTGTGATAGAAGTAGATGTCAATCCAAATGGTGACACGTTTAGATCCGTAGATACACAAGCTGAAGGAAGAGCTACACATGAGTCGTTCCCATTTGCAGTCGTTCCGGTAAACCCAGAAAACAAGGTGAAAGTTCACCTGACCAAAGACCACAAGAAGTATTATGATGTGGTTGGATCGGAAGAAAACAAGTCGCCACTTGGGGATAGGTCTTTTCGAGCTTACCCTACCAACTCAGGTCTATCTGAAAAGCCTTTGAATATTGTAGCTCAAACGAAAGAGCAGGTTATAAACGAGTTTTTGGCTGACTTGGAGGCAGCTAAAGCAGCTGACCCAAAGAGATATTGGTCAGTAGATACACCAAGTAGAGAAAATCTTAAGGCTGGCAGAATAATAGCTACGGAAGATGGTTATGGATTGGTAAAACCTGACGGGGATATTGTCGGTGTCTTTAAGAAGCACGACAGTACTGCACCTAATGTAGCTGCTGACCTCATGGATAAGCTCATTAAATCTGGAGGCATAAAGCTTGACAACTTTGACTTGTATTTAACTGGCAAATACGAAGCTGCTGGGTTTAGGGTTGTGAGTAGAACGCCATTCAATGAACAGTTTGCTCCAGAGGGATGGGATAAAGCAACTCATGGCACTCCGGACGTAGTGTTCATGATCTACGATCCAGAAAAGAAGCTTAACATTCAGGATGGAGTCAATGCCCCTATGTTTGATTCCTACGATGAAGCTAAGCGCCACAGGGATAGCTTTGTTGAACAGATAAAGAGCAAGGACAAGGAGAAGGGTTATGAGAACATGCAGGGTATACAGCACTATCAGGATAGAAGAGCTGCTGTTGTCATAGATGGAGTTAAAGCTACTGTATATGCGCTCAACAACCCTGATGTCACTTCTCCACTGCACGAACTTGCTCACGTTTTCGAAAGCTATTTGACTGACGCAGAAAGAGAGACTATCTTGAAGTGGGCTGGTCACAATGAGTGGACCACCGATACCAGCGAAGCTTTTGCAGGAGGTTTTGAAAAGTATCTGTCAGAAGGAGTCGCTCCGGACGCTTCACTCAAGGGCGTGTTTGAGTCCATGAAGCAATGGCTTAAGGATGTGTACAGATCGATAACTAACAGTCCGCTTCAACTTGAGCTCAACAACGAGATGAGAGCGTTGTACTCTATGATGCTTAATGAAGGCAATCCGGACAACGTTACCACTGGATATGGACAAAAGAGAACCCTGTTCCAGGACAGCACAACAAAACGTTTTAACACTGGACTGCAACAAACCTTGTTCTGGATACGAGTAAAGTTCCAGGATAGATTTGCTCCTGTCATGAAGATACAGGAAGACTTGATTGCTGACGGCATTGACGTGTACGAAAGTCAAGACTTTAAGATGGCTGAGGAGCTTATGCACGGAAAGACCGAGAACGACCTGACTAAGAAAGTTCAGCCGTACATAGAGCGCCTTACGGGGTCTCTCAAAAAACACGGAATAGATGTGGAGGATTTGAACCTATACATGATGGCTCGTCATGCCAAGGAAAGAAACGCATACATTCTCGATAAGTTTGAGAAAGAAAACGGAAGTGGCGTAAGTGATGACTGGGCCGACAACGTATTAGCTTCTTTTGCTGACAGAGAATACGCTTTCAATGAAGCCGCATCACATGTTTATGACTTGCTTCAGGAGACAAGAGATCGAATGGTAGAGTTTGGTCTTGAGACGCAAGGTATAGTCGATCAGTGGGAAGGCACTTATGAGAACTATGTACCTCTGTATGGATTTGCTTTAGACGAGATGCTTTCTTCAGATGAGAACGCTAATTCAAACGGTTATCTTACTGGAGGTGCAGGTATACACGTTGCTGGTCCTACCTCAAAGAGAGCTAAGGGTAGAACTACTAAAGCTGCTAACGTAGTCGGTAACGCGGTGCAGTTTGCTTCTGCGGTAGTTATTAAGTCTAGGAAGAATGAAGCTCTTCAGAGCCTTTACAATCTCCTGATGGAGAACGAATCAGAATCGTACTACATATCTGATAAATCCACTGGAATGAACTCCGTTGGTGTTCGTGTAAACGGAGAACAAAAATACATGGTGTTCAAGGACTTGTCAGTAGCTAAAGCTCTAAACGGAGCTAGTGTTGAAAAAGCAGACCGTTTTACTAGAATCTATAAGTGGGGTCTTATGGGTTGGATGCGCAAGTCGTACACTACATACAACCCCGAATTCTTTATAACCAACTTTGCTAGAGATATGCAAAACGCTATTGTTACTGCAATGGCTGAGGAAGATATCGAAGGCGGTATGGCTCTTGGATATAAAGTGGCAGGAGCCTTGCCAAAGAACACTGGAAGGGCGTGGGTAGCACTTGCGTATAAGCTTGGGTCTGAAGTAACAGGCAAGGGTAAAGAGGTAACCACAGAAACTCTTAGATACATAGATGAGTGGGAAGAAAACGGGGGTAAAACTGGATGGGCTCATATCAAATCTGCTGAACAGATTGTAAGCGAGCTTGATGCTGCTGCAACCGGAAAGAAAAACCTTGCTCAAAGAGCTGCTGTTCCGTTCAAAGCAACCCTTGACTTTGTGGAAGGGGTAAACGAAGTATTTGAAAATTCTATCCGCCTTGGCGCGTACATATCTGCTAGGGAGGCTGGCATGTCTCAAGCTAAATCTGCTCAGCTGTCAAAGAACATAACCGTAAACTTCAACAAGTATGGTGAATTAGGAAAGGGAATGAATCATTTCTGGCTGTTCTTTAATGCTGGGGCTCAAGGTACAGCTAGACTTGCTAGATCTTTGTTCACTATGAAGCCAAAGAAGACTCCCCTTGGAGAAACAAGAGCAGGTTATCAGCGTTTTCATCGAGCTCAGTATGTAGCTGCTTCTTTGACAGTATTGAACTCTATTCTTACAGCAATAAACATAAATATGAGCGGTGAGGATGAAGATGGTGAGTTGTTCTACAATAAAATCAGTGACTACGAAAAGAAAAGGAACATAATTATAATAAAGGAAGACGGTAAAACGTATTACAAAATTCCTCTCCCTTACGGATTGAATGCTTTTGCGGCAACAGGAGAAGCAATAGCCTCTACCGTTATGGGTGAAAGAGACTCATATGATGCTACCATGTTTACTGTTGGGTCTGCATTAGACGCTTTTGTTCCAATTCAGTTTTCAAGCTCTAAAGATGGTGCAGTAGCGTTGCTTCAATCCGCAGCCCCTTCAGTAGTAAAGCCTTTTGTTGATATGGCTGCAAACGAAACATATAACGGTGGAAAGGTGACCGGTGAGAATCTTCCATTTGGCGCTCCTAAACCAGACTCTCAATTGTCTAAGAGGGCTCCAGAGGCAGTTAGAAACTTCTTTCAGTGGTTTAATGAATGGAGAGGAGGAAGTGAAGATGTTTCTGCTAACTGGGGAGACGGAAACCCAGATTATTTGTGGTACTATATGGAGTATGTTATTGGGGCTCCAATCGTATTTGGGTCTAGAGGTATTGAACTGGCTAAAAATTTTGCAAGAAAAGCCGCTGGAAAAGAAACGGCTGAGCTTGAAGCCAATGACATCATATTCTATAGAAAAATATACGGCGAGCCATCCAAGTACTACGACATGGATCTGTTTTACGAAAGGTTACAACGCATTGAGCAGCTTTGGGCTGAGTTCAATAACATTGACATAGAAGATAAGGAAAAGCAATATCCAAATAGATATGATGGAGTCATAGAACTTATCAAGTATAGAGATAAGATTTACAATAAGTTGAAAAGGATTTATAGACTTGATATGCCTGAAGCAAAGAAAATTAAAGACCCAGTAGCTCGCAGAAACAGAATAAACGAAATCTACGAAGAAGAAAGGGTGTTGATAAAAGAGTGGAACCTAATTTATAATCAAGAGGTAGCAAAAGGAAACCTAAATGAAAGAGCAAGTAAGAAAAACTAAAGTAGGCGAGTGGCTTAAAGAAAAAGCCCCGCACATGCTGGACGTGTTTGGTGACCTGCTTCCTGATCAAGGAACGCTAGGTATACTCAAGAACATTATAGACAATGACCCAGACATAACTCCTGAGCAAAAGATGGAGTTTGAAAAACTTAAAAATGAGCAAGAGATAAATGCTCAGAATAATGTATCTCGCAGATGGGAAGCGGATATGAATTCTGACGCTATGATTGCCAAGGTCATAAGACCGGCTACAATGATAGCCTTATTGGTGTTCTTTATGGTAGTTATGGTTTGGGATGGAATGGACCAATCGTTTATGCCAAGGGAGAGTTATATATCTTTGCTTGAGATACTTATGCTTACGGTATTCGGGGCATACTTTGCTGGAAGAACAATTGAAAAAACAAGAAAGTAATGTATAGACTTACAACATTAGCCATACTGTCAGCCTTTGCGCTTACATCAATAGCACAAGATTTTTGTGGTACTGAACACGATTCTAAAAGTATTCAGCCATACATGTATGGTTTTACTAAGAATAGATCGTTTGGCAGCAAAGAAATAGATTGTGTGGTTCATATTGTTTATACAGACAGCTTGCCTTACAGCTATTTTGATGAGGCTTATGTAGAAAATGCTATTGATTTACTCAATGACGACTTTTTCGCGACAAGTATTTCGTTCAATTTAGTTGACATAACGTACACTGATTTGACTGAGTATCCTTGGCACGATGATTTTGTGTATGGGAGCGTGTGTTTTCCAACGTATGGAAATCACAATACTCAGCTAGCTAATGACATAAGGGGGAATACATGGGGTTTGGACTCATATATGAACATATACGTAATTCCAGACATGTGTACTGGAATATTGGGGTGGAGTTATGTAACAAACTATGTATACAATAAAAGAGATGGAGTTTGGATAAACGCTAAAGCCTTTGGAGTTGGAGCCGAACACCTGACAGCCAGAAATAACGAGAATAAAGTTCTAACCCATGAAGTCGGACACTATTGCGGACTTTTACATGTGTTTCAAGGAACTTCATATTGCGGACAAAACGCTGATCAGAATGATGAGTTCTGGTATATGTATGGAGATCTTGTAGCTGACACACCACCAATTGATCCATCATGGGATTGCGTAAATGGAGCATGTCTGCCTAGTTGGAATCCTGATAGACCTTGGGCTGAATACGAACATAACAATCACATGGACTACTATGCTGATTCGTGCAGACAGGTTTTTACCGAAGGTCAAATCGAGCGAATGCATACAATGCTAGAGTTTCAAAGGGCTAGCTTGTTTGGCGGAGAACAATTCTGTTTTGGCGACTTAACTGGAGATGGCTATGTCGGAATACTTGATTTGCTAGAAATCATACAGCATTATGGCGAACACAGCAACGAAGGTGATCTTGATAACAATGGGATTGTAAATAACTTAGACATACAGCTCTTACTTATCAGATGGAATATCAATTGCAATGATGGAAATGCATTGTGGTCAAAAGAACCATCTACCGAACATAGAAGCGTAAAAGAATTGCTTAGAATACTTGAACAATGAGGCCAATAAAGAAGCTACTAAAAAGAGAGGATGGAACCTATTCCCAACGCGGGTTGTGGGACAACATTAGAGATAAAAGAAGTAAAGGTGGTAAGATGAGGGAGCGTGGAGAAAAAGGAGCGCCTACCGATGAAGCAATGCGCAGATCAAAGAGACGATGAAACCAATAAAAAGACGTAAGAAGAAAGCCGCTAGAGAGATGCGGGAAGGCATGGGGTATATGCCTAACAATGGTGATGTATCTACACACCTTATGGCTTCCGTAGAAGCTGATGGAAAGCACTTTGTGTATCCGACAATCTATCCTTTGTCGCCTGGAAACTATGTTGATCAGTCCTTTGAAGAAGCTCTTGACAGAGGCGAAGTGTTTGAGTTTAGAAACCCAAGAGCAGCAAGAAGATTTGAATATGGTTCTTGGAAGCCAAGAAAGATGAGATAATAAGAAAGGCCCCGAAGGGCCTCTCTCTTTAAGGTAGCGTCTGCACTAGTTACGGTGTAACGCATCGCTAAGATAATACATTTGCATTATCCAACATTTGTCTATTCGTTTCATCGTACTGGACATGCTCCGCCTTCGCAATCTTGAATATCAATCTCATCCATGTTCAACGCTTCCAGCGACGTAATTGGAGTAACTATACTCGCCATAGCCTTATAAGTCTCGTAGCTTATTTCTTCAAGCGGAGCCTGATCAAATCCGTGATCGTTATGCAACAGGAAGGAAACAGACTTTACGTTGCGATAGTTGAGCCGCAACCACTCCTTAATCGGCTCAAGCTCTTCCTTGCGGTAGTAAATGGTGACAGATACAGCGTTGTCTGACCACTCTGCTTGAAGCCGTTTTATGACTTCTAGCTGATCAACAGCTGACATGTCACCAGCGAACTTCGTACCTTCGGGGAATGAACAAGGGAAGCTTACAACGCTTGTACCGTGATCCTCGGTTCCGTCAAAATTACGCACAGGTTCTACGTGATATCCGTGAGATTTTGCCACCTTCACAAGTTCGGAATTGGAGTCCATCCTCACACGGCGAATGTAGTACTGGGAGTAACCAGGGTGAGCACCAGGAGTAACGCCAGCAAGCAAGCTAAGCGTACCTGAAGGCTTTACCGTAGTCAACTTAATGGATGTTGGGAATCCAGCCAGTTTAGAGTACTCTTCGTCGTATGCTCGCAAGTATTCATATGCGTCCATCAGCCACAACCGCTGCTCTTCAGTAGCCTGAAGGTATCCAGTAACTCCAATCCCCATGCGCATGTTCTTGTGAACAATATCCTCGGTCTCTTTGATCGCACAAGGGATAGCCAAGCTGTGCTTGTTGATTCTGTACAAGTATCGCAACACCTTACGAAGTTCTTGCGGTGACTCAATGTTCGGCAAGTACACCTCAGCC
>Ga0208161_1000795_pt1 | contig 17478 bp, 28 predicted proteins | sample CB_VirMetaG_3_FD_184538 | JGI IMG/M metagenome (GOLD analysis project Ga0208161, IMG submission 184538) | Freshwater to marine saline gradient viral communities from Chesapeake Bay - CB_1508_1S Viral MetaG (SPAdes) (version 4) | ecosystem: Environmental > Aquatic > Marine > Coastal | place: USA...
GCTGGACATCGACGTAATCGCCACCGCCGACGATCAACCCTTCGCCGCCGCCAAGGTTCCAATAGAACGGCTCGCTGGCCGTGTTACTGGTCGGAGCGAACTCAACCTGCCCGCTGACATACGGCACTTCTGCCGCATGCACTGCAGAACAAACAGCCACCGCCAAACACAAAACAAAACGCATCATCGTCTTCACCCTCACTGTCACAGTCAAAAATTAGCCACCCGCCAACAATGCAGACAGCCCCAAAAATCACACCCGCAATCATCGCTGCAACTCCCGGTCACGCTCTGCTAGGCTGGATTGCAGCCACTCCCACCGCTGATTCACGCGACGATGGAATGTCACCATCGACCACACGATGCCGCAGCAGGCTGCCGACACGGCCATGATCGCTGCCACCGTAAACTGAAAATCACTCACGCCACCACCTCCTCAGCTGCCACACACCGCTCCATCTCCTGCACAGCACGCTGAATAAACAGCCAGACGCCCGCAGTGATTCCTGCCTGCACGCACAGCACAAACGATGTAAAGATTTCGTCACTCATGACTGCACCTTCATGAAAACGTGCCAGACGTAAAGACCGACGTACGCAGTGCCGATGTACTCACCCTCATAGTCGCTTGACCACAGCCCCCAATTAGTGCCAACAGTCTTAAATCTGACCTTATGCAGCACTTTTGACTCGCTGTCGAGTATCACCCACACGCACACCTCTCCGTCTCGCTCTCGCACGTGCAGTGCCTTAATAAACCCGGGAATTGTCTCTACTAACTCCCCGGAGTCAGGAATTTGAAACTCCCATATTATCCGCTGCTGCTCTCTGTCATTCATCGTCAAGCCCTCCAAACGCTTCCCGAAACTCCGCAACCTCCTGCTGGTCAATCCGCTCTTGTGCACACGCAAGGCAGATCGTTCCTGTTCGTGGCAGCCCGGCATTCTCGCGAATGTCGCGGGCTGCGTTGACTTCCGCCTGTTCCACGTGCTCGTGGCAGTCTTTGCATTTCATTGGTTCGCCTTTCGTGGCTGGCTGATTGACTCAATGTCAGGATACCTACTGTGGTGCATCAACTCATGCAACCACTCAGGCGGCACACTGCAACCCGCAGACGTGTATCTTTCGATTGCTGCGGATATGTGCTGTGCGCGATCCTGAACCCATAGCCGATACGGAAACAATCCAATTGGTGGCTTCGCGTCACTCATCGCTGCACCTGCCAATCTTCAACCGCCGCGTTTGCCGCGTGCAGTGCTGCACAAGCTGCAGCCGCTTGCTCTGTTGCCCATTCCGCCGCCCATTCCGGGTCTTCGTTGATGTCGCGGGTTGTCTGGTAATCAAGGGCTGCAACGGTCAACCACTCGCTAACGGTGGTGTACGTGTACCCCTGCAGGTCTGTTTCCAGTTGTTCGCCGAATTTGCCGAGGTTGGTTTTGTGGTGTCTGCTCATTGGTTCGCCTTTCATGGCTAATAAAAACAGCGGGCCGCAGCCCTCACAGAAATCTGACTCCCACGGCTGCAGGTCGCAGCCGCAGGAGCGACAGCGCTTGCTGCTGCTAACAACTAGCCGATATGCGTCTTTTGCACTTCCATTTACGGCACGCATCAGTCTGCATCCGTCGAAAATTCCTCAGAGAGATCCATGCCTGTAATCATCATTCCAGTGAACGTGTCGGCCAGTGACTTTGCAAGCTCCCGCAATTTGCCAACATCGTGCCCGGCCTGAATGATGACTGCCTGACCGTCAGAGTTTACGCCTGTCAGAATACTGATTGATCCGATGTTCATGGTCTCAACCTTTCGTAGTTGGTGTTTCGCGTCTAGCGTTCATGCCTCGCGTGTGTGTAATATATCGACAGTTTGACGACGTGGCAACACCATTGCAGAAACTTTTCCGAAATTATTTGGAAAGTTTCCGCCCCGCCCACCGCTCAACGTCGGTCTGATTGCAGACGAGTCTGCCGCAGCCTGTGCGCCAGGTTCGCAGCCTGCCGGTAGTTGCCGCACTGAGCAGGGTTGTACGGGGCATTTCCAGTGCTCGTGCGAGCTCAGAGCCTACTGTCCAGAGTCGGGATGCGTGGGGGTTTGCCATTGCTGTGATTCCTGAAAAGATTGCCCCGGTTGCCCGGGGCTGTTGTTGCTTGCTGATTGCCTCACAGAATGTTGACCAGCTTTGCACTTGCTGGCGGGTTGATACGCTCTGCCAGTTCGGCGAATGTCAGGTCGAGAAACTGCGAGTCCTGCCCGAAGCTGCATTTCCACACCAGCTTAACCGTGCCGCATCCGCTGCAGTCAATTGATACCGTCTTGCGGCCGAATGGCGTACTACCCAGCAATGCCCGCTGCGCTGCCGCTGTCATTGTGCCACGAAACCCGTCAAGCCCGTTGACTGCAAACTGTGCAGCAATTGAATACTGGTCAAGTGTGCTGCCGTCGTGCTTGACTGTGATTGCGTTTGCGTTGATGTGCTGCATCGTTCCGACCTTTCATAGTTGGTTTCGTTGTTCGGCGTTCGTGCCTGACACGTGTATTTGTATCGTCACTCTGTCGACGAGTCTACACTCAATTCGTCATTTTGTCGGATTTGGTCAGAATTCAGAACTGCCCCGCAATCCGCACAGACGGTGTCGGGGTCGCCGGTTGTCGGCAGGCTGATGTTCTCGTGTGGGCAGGTCATCACACCCGCCCCTGATAGATGCGAATCAGCTCCAAAGCCTGTTCGCCGTCCTGATCCCAGCCGAGTGCATGAATTGCACGCTGGCAGGTCAACTCGTGGCCTTTGCCAAGTTTGGCCTCCGTGGCTGCGATTGCTTCGCGTGCCTGCCGAGCTGTCATTTCGCTGTCGATATTCTGCATCAGTTCCGCCAGCGTCTCTGCTTCAGTGTGACGGCCAAACATTGCACGGCAGGTTGTGCGGTCAATCTGCCCATCGGCTGCAATTGCGCCGCCGACAATCCAGCCAGTGCCTCCCGTGTGGCCTTTGATCTTACGCAGTAGCCAGCCGCGATAAATCCAACCGAGTTCGTGTCGTGTCTTTGTGTGATGTTTCATTGCTGTTGCCTTTCGTGGCTGGTTATGGAAAGTGCAGGCACCGACCTGAGTCCCGTCCGGTGCCTGCTGGTTCTATCGGGCTTGCCTGTTCAGTTGCTTTTCCATCTGTCAATCATTCGCTTGCATCCCGCCAGCGTGTCAAGTGCCTCAACTGGTTCAAGGATTGAAACACCGTCCCACCCGCTGCGCTGCTCGTATACGATCCAATCGCCGTTCCAGTCGCGAGCGATACGGTAACCGCGATACTCGTACTCGCCTGTTGAAAGCCGCTTTGCTGTTGCTGTTGCTGTCATCGTTCCGACCTTTCATAGTTGGTTTCGTTGTTCGGCGTTCATGCCTCGCATGTAGGGAAGATATCGTCAGTCTGCCGACGAGTCTACAATAATCCCGGAGGATTCTCGACATTTTGGCGAAATAGCCCCGAGACCGCAGGAAACACTGAGTTCTCCGCAGTCCCGGGGCCGGGGGATTTGCTGAATTTGAGTGCTACGGCACCCCACCCACCGCAGTTCCCGGTGTCACCAATGAACCATCGGTCAACATGATCTGCAGCAGGCTTGCCCCGCTGTCCGTGAACAGGCGGGCTGTTGTATCTGCACCTGTTGCGGCCGCTCCGGTGTCCTCAATGTAGAGCTGAATCGGTGACGTTGTGCCCCAGCTCGCCACGCCCTGCAGTTCGGCAATCACGCTGGTCAGGTCAAACTGAATCACCCCGCCGCTACTACGTGTGGTCGCTTCGGCATAGGCTGTTGTTTTGGTCAGTGCCTGCAGTGCTGACAGGCTGGTCACGCTGCTGGCCTGACTGGTTGCGTATTCGAGCCCGTACACCCTGAGCGTGCGGCCTGATACCCTTGCAGACTGTGCGAGGACGACCGTTGACGAGTCCACGGATGCCGCTGCGGTCAGGTTGCTGTCACCGGTCGTCAGGTAGGCTGCGTATTCATACGTTGACGATCCAGCATCGCTGAAACCAACCACAGCCCGTGCCAGTGTCGTGACGCCCGTATCGGCACCGCCGTTGCCGCTGTAGGCTGATTTAGTCAACGTCTCGTCAAACGCACCGCCCGGACCCTCTTGATACCAGAACGTCACCGTGCCCGTGCCCGTGCGAATGTACAACTTCATTCCTGCCGATGGTGCCTGCAGCGTGTATGCACCCGCGCCAATCTCACCGCCGCCTGCTGTTGATGGCGGGTCGGTAAATGCCCACCGGATAGCCACGGTGCCAGTGCCGGACACAACAAACGTTGCAGTGTCGAATCCTGCCCAACTGTCGGCAGTCCACCAAGTCGAGGTTATCGTCTGCGTTGCCATTACACTGGACCCAATGTCAGGGATGAAGGGAATCGCGGAATGTACTCGGAATCGCTTGTGGGAAATGCCGTGGAGCCATTCCAGTACACATTACCGCCAACAACAATGGCCACCGGAACAAACGTGGTTGATGTTGTGGGGCTCCACACGCCCGGGGTAAATGATAGCCCCGGCTCTGTGTACATTGCGTCGTAGTCAAGCGAGTCCTGCGGCCAGTAGACGCACTGCACGTCGTTTGACGATGCCGGGTACGTGGCGTCGTAGATCTGCAGGGTAATGACCGGGATTTCCACGCCGTAGACAAAGAAGATTTCGTGACGGCCGCCCGTCACCGGTTTTCTCACAACGTCGTGTGTGTCGTATTCTTCGAGTGTCCAACCGCTGCCGGTTGCAATGTCAACAGTGCTGGCGCCGTCTGGCCCGTTGTTGGCAAACGTTACGCGGTAGGTCGTGCTCGCGCTAATGTTCTGCGTGTAGTTGGCTTGGTACAGCTCGATTGGTTGCCCGAAATTGGCGTACTCACACCAAAGGATCTGCCACGGGTTACCATTCACAGGCTCAGCGCCGGGATCGCTGGGCAACTCGCCCGTGCCGGGTAGCCCAGGTGCCCCGGGGAAAGGGTTTTCCGTTAGCGTTAGCTTCAGCCAGTAGTCAACGGCAACCGTCTGCTCGTTGTATTGACTGCTCGCCACTCTGACGGGGTCGGCAGTGCCGTGCCCGATGTCCTGAGCATTGCTGAAATTTGCCTCCTCACCAATCTTCCAGCCAAACGCACTGCCCTGCGTTGTTGGGCTTAGTGACCGAATCCCTGTAACATCACTGCCGCCGATCAACACGCGGTAATGCGTCACCTCAACAGTCAACAGGTAGTCGTACCACGAATCCAGATAGATACTGTACCCCGGTTGCCAGAATAGCCCCATCGGCCATCGGATGCCGCGCATTGTCATCGGCCACAAGTGCGAATTGCTGCCCAGCGTCGTAGAACTCGGGGCGGTCGGAAACAGGTACTTGAATTGATCCGGAAACCATCGGTAGGAGCCTGCAGGGTCGCCGAATTGCCTAGGCGTTTGACTCCACTTGCCGTGGTACGCTTCGCCGAAACTGTCGGCCTTGATTCGCATTGGATGCAACTTCAGTTCCCAATACGAATTCCCCGCCCCGTTGGTGCCTGTGGGTGTGCTTGTTGGGTCCCACGTGACGCAGTAGCCGTTCTCCGGCACGCCGCCGGGCTTTGGCTCGAAGCTTCCGTTGTAGCCCCAATTGCTCAGGCGTGAAAAGTCGAAGTCGGTGTTTGTCCACGCGGTGTTCTCGCCAAGGCTTTCAGTCGCCTGCGGTCCTTCAAAACGTGCCCACCGATAGATCGGGTCAGTCAGTGCAGGAGCACACAGACAACACCTGCCAATCATGGTCATGGCGTGCCCCTATTCACAGTCCGCTGCGGTCGGTTGCCATTCGCCATCAATCCAGCCCACGCGCAAAATTTGCCCGGATGCAAAGCTCAGATTCTCGAATCGGTTGGTCACTTCAACGTTTCGCCCTGAGTCCTCGTAATCGCCGCTGCTGTTCTTCTGCCACACGCTCAGGGTTGCAGTTCCCGGGCTGGTCGCAAACGATGTCGCCGCCGCCAGTGCTCCGTCTAGCTTGCCTGTCAGTTGCAACGGCTCCACTGTCTGCGGGCCAGTAAACCGTGCGAGAATCGCCGCCACCGCCTGCGCGAGTTGATTCAGCGCGGCAGCGGTAAGCACCTGCCCGCGTTGAAATGTCGGCGGGTTGCGGTCGCCGATTGTCATACGGTCGCACTCCACAGCAAATTGAAATCAAAGGTTTTGTACATTGGCTTCAGCCCGGGCCATGACACCGGCTTGTCATAAGCCCCGGTATCATCACGCCATTGATGATTCCAGCCGTACACGGTGCCGCTGCCTGCTGCGCCGTCTGCACTTGACACAAGGTTTTTTTGAGCCATCTCGGTAAACCTCAGCGTCAACTGTCGCGTGCCAACTTGCAACTGCATGTCAACCGTGGTCTCATCGTCCACGCCTTCGAGCAACAGCGTCTCTGCTGCAAACGTCTGCGGACTCCCAGGCAGCCTGCAGGGTAACTCGTTCACACATCCCTTTGCGTTGCCAATGGTGACCCACGGAACCTGCCGCACCTGCGACCACTGCACAACGTGCCCCGTGATCGACTGGCCCAGCACCTGCCGAATATCTGGCGGCAACGTATCCTGATCGCTCTGCCACACCATTGCCCGGCTAACAACTTCGCGGAACTCAACGTTGCTGGATTGGTTGTATTTTGCAAACGTCCCGGACGGCAGCGAATCACCCTGATTTGGGTCCACCTGTTCTAGTTCGTTCGGCGTTAGTGGTGTGTATCCGATTGTAATTTTGGCTAGCGCGTCGTGCGTCAACTGCTGCGTATTTGGGTCGCTGATCGCTGCCTGCGTTGGCTTGTTCACAATGCGGTCAATTGAGAACGTGTCTGCCAGCACTCCGGGCCAGTCGTTAGAGTATGACGCAGGCAGCCCAAACGGACCTGCAACGAAATGATGCCGCACGAACTGCCAGCGGTCCGCAAACGCCGTCAGAAACACGCGCTGAAACGTGAACTGCCCGGACCTGTTTCCAGACTCAATCGGGCTGTCCTCGTGCTCTTCAAAGCTTGGATAGCTCATCGTCACGCCCTCACTGCAGCACCATCATCTGCGGTGCCTTTGTTGCTGCTAACTGCTGCTCTGCAATTCCGGTCTGTTTCTGCTGCTCTGCTAGTTGCTGCAGTGCAATCTCTTGCGTCTTCTTTGTTAGTGAATCCTGCACCCGCTGAAACGCCTGCAGTGCAGATCCTCGCTGCGCTGCAATAACTTTTAGCGATTCAGCAGCCTGCCCCAAAATGTCTGCCGAATCTTCACCTACAGTTGCTACACCAGCCGCCGCAAGTGCCGCACTCGGTGGCATGACTCCACTGCCAGCCTTTGGCATTTCTTGAGCCAGTCGTGCCGCCTGTCGCTCTGCCTCACGCTGCGCAATTTGCGATGTAATTTCGTCCGCCATGCTGTTTAGTGCGGTAGTTGTTGGGGCTGCAAATCCGGTAAACTCTTTAAATTGCTTTTGCTGTGCCGCTGGTATTTCCAGCATCTCATCAGACAGCCCAGCCTGATACGCCGCCCACTCCCCCAACTGCTGCCCTGCCCGTGTGATTTCGGCGATTGAATTCTGCACGGCAATGCCGACGTTTTCGGCCATTGTTCCGGCGTTGTCGCCGATCCACTCAAATGCCGCTGCAGCGATGGATTGTATGTCCGCGAAGATATCCCGCCAGTTGTCGCCGATGCTGGCAAACACCACGCCCGCCGCAATACCCACGTTTTCAAACTGATCCTTCACAGATGTGAACGCATTGCCCGCACTCGTTGCAAAATCCCCTACCGTCTTGCCGATCCCCTCAAAACTGCCAATGGTGTTGCTCGCCCACTCTAGCAGTTTATACCCAGCCGGGAGTAGTGCCTCGCCAATCTCTCGCACCAGCATTCCGAGTTCTTCATTGACATCACCGGCCGCATTACCAAACTGCACCATCGGGTCTGCCATCGCTTCAGCAGCGCCGCCGAATTCCTTTTTCAGCTCTGCAAGAATCAACTGCTGTGCGCCCATTGTGTCGCCAGCGTTGACCATTGTGGCAATCTGGTCTTTTTGCTGCTGCGTGAATGCCACGCCTACGCGCTGCAGTGCAGTCACACCCTTAATTGGATCGTTCAGGGCTTTCCCGATCTGGACCACGCTGCTCTGCAGGTCCTGCCCCATAACGGCAGACAGGTCTTGTGCGGCTGTTGTGGCGTCTTTGAAGACGTCGCCTTTGATGTTGGTGAACGATGCTAGTACGCCCATCGCGGAGATGGTGGCCTCGTCGCCGTAGTTGGTCACCTGCTGCAGGTCTGCAGCCATCCGCTTCAGTTCATCGGCAGTAAACCCTGCTGCGTTGCCGGTCGCATTAAGCACGCTTTCCAACTTGCGTTCGGCGGCCATCTGCTCGCCCGCTGCTTCGGCTGCGTTCTTTGCTGCCAGTCCCATTGCAGCGATGCCAACAATACCACGCATTGACGTAGCGGCCGCACCCATACGTCGCACGGCCCCGGCAGCCTTTCCGGCCATTGCCGTTAGCCTGCCCATTGCTGAGTTGGCTTTACTCGCGGCCGTCTCCACCTTGCCAATGCCGGAAGCGGAAAACAGCACCTGTGCTTCTTCAACGGTTGTTGCCACCGAGGCTTTCCTCTCGCCAAATGTCCTCCGGGCACCACATGCCACAGAAGACAAGCGCCTGATACATGGTCAGTTTGCCGATCTGGTCTGGCGTCCAACCGTGTTTTTCTGCCAGCCCGCGAAATATTTTTGCCCACGGAACCGTTCTGCGACTCGGCAGGTTCAGCCCGGTGTCTCCGTCGGCGCTTTTGAGTTTCCCAAAATGTCCTTTTCTTCGGCTCTGTGAATCGCCTGCACGACTGCGGCAACGTCTCCGAACCACGCGATAAAGTCACAACCCAACTGGACAGCCTGCTCTGCTGTTGCGTTCGGTGGAAACTGATCAGGGTGATTGACTGACAACGCCTGCCAGACCGACCACGCCAGCCCCCGGAAGGAATGGTCGAATCGGTCTTCGTCTTGCATCGTTGCAATCTGCGGCCGTGCTGCCACTTCCGCTGCAACCTTGATTGCCGCCTCGCGTACACGCGGATTGGAAATCTTGTCAATGCCCTCAAACGCCGAGCCAGGCCGCTGCAGGATTGCAGATTCCTTCGCCGCGTAGTTCTCCAAGATTCGCACAGCAAGGCTGTACGTTCTGCCGTCTTTGGTCAACTGTACGGTTCGCCGTCCGCACAGGTTGAAAATACCGTCCGCCATCGGTTGTGCCTTTCAGATCAGACAATTGAGAATGCAGTGCCAGACGATGCAGGAACACCCTGCCCGTCGAATGCGTAGTCAATCGCAACCGGATCACCGCTGTCGGCGTCAAATGTGATTGGCCCCACGTTTGTGATGATGATGGTTCCGCTGATGTAGTCGCCAGCGCCTGCGTGAAATTGTGCTGCAACCTCATCGCCACGCTTCAGCGGCTGCCCTTCGCCGTCATGCAGCATCACAGTAACACTGCCGCTCCACTCGCCAGCGCCCAGCGTTGTTTTGCGCCAGCCCCCGGTTGAGTTGCTGGCGAACTTGCCGGACGCACCGCCAATGGTCAACTCCCATTTCCCGGTGTGCACTTCTTCGGCTGGCGTGCCGCCGGTCTTGAATGTCATGTCTTTGCCGGTGAAAACATTGCCTGCTGCCATTGCTCAGATCCTTTCAGGGCTTTGCTGTTGCTGATGCATTCAGCCCCAGCTTGAGGCTGCTTGTTGTGGTTGCGACTCCCAGCACTGTGACGTAGTTGCCGCTTGTCAAATCTCCGACCGGGGCAATGCCTCCGGCTGTTGTGCTCACGCAGTACACTTCGCCTGCTGTCATGACTGCAGACAATGTCAGGCTGCCGTATTGTGCAACAATCAGCGGCTGCCCTGCAGCGGCTCCATGCGTTGCAATTCCGATTGCTGCTGATGCTGCTGCGGCGTCTGCGTCGGCGGGCTTGTACTTTCCGGAATCGGCAGCGTCGGCGTACACCGGCTGGCCTGCTGTGACTGTCGCACCGGCAATGCCTTGATACGTTTTCGTTGTCGTAGTCTTCAGCACGTCCGCTGCTGTGATCGTCAAATCTGCCATGTCACCCAACTCCCACGTGATTCATTCGCAGCGTCACGCTGTGCTGCCACAGCCCGGTTTGCTCGTCCTGGTTTCGTTCGATCATTCCATCTGGTCGGCAGTCTGTTACCTGCACACCTTCACTGCTGAATGACTGATCTGCCCAACTGCTGATGATTTGTTTTCCGATCGCCTCACTGCGGCCGTAATCCGCGCTAATCGCGGTTAGTTGTACGCCCGACTGGTACCCACGCGCTGAGTTCGTTCGCCAGTGCGGCTCCGTCGTGATTTCAAAAACCACGCAGTCGTCGAACTCGCCGTCATCGTCTTCATCTTCCGCGAACTCCTCCGACTGCTGCACAATCTCAGCGGCCACGCGGTCTGCAGGCACAAGCGCAGACAGTGCAGCCGTCTGGCTCCACCATTCGCACACTAGCCTGTCAATCCCCGTGTCCATGTCATGTGACCTTTGCTGTCCGTTTCGCGCCGCGTCGCATCTTCTTCAGTTCTGCCGCCATTAGTTTTGCCAGCATTCGCTTGTTGCGATTGTAGCTTGGTTTGAGAAATGGCCGCGCCGTGCCGTCTTTCCTGTACTCCCACATTGCCATGTACCGGGCAATTCGGACATCCACAAACGTCTTTGCCATCGGCTTGCGTTTGCCACCCAACAACGTCTTGCCGTGCACCTCCGCAGCCCTGATTGAGTTGCGGCCTGTGCCTGTTCTCATCTTCGGCGGTTCGCCGGGTTTGCTCGCTCCTTTATCGCCACCTGCCTGCAGGATCTTTGCCCCGGCAACCTCCCCTGCTATCCGCTCCTTTGTCAACGTGTCCGTGCGAATCACTCGCACGGTTGATTTCGTTCTTTGCTTGTATGCCCTCGTGATCTTTTTGCGTTGTGATTTGTACGTTCGCTTTGCTGTTTTCTTGACGCGCTTTGCGGCTTTCTTGACTGACTTGACTGCCGCTTTTCGCGTCCGCGTTACTGACCGTTTGACTGCCTTGACTTTCTTGGTGGCAGCCTTGACCGTCTTAGCTCTGAGTTTCTGATATGCTGTTTTCTTGCGTGGCATTGGATGCAATTCTCTGTGCTCGTCGCCTCACGTTTGCTGCAATCTTTGCGTCTCTCCTGGCTGGTATGTATTTCCTGCTGACTGTCTGCCGTGCAATTTCTTTCAGTCGCAGCGATGCGTTATTCACCGCCTGCTGCGACTGCTTGCGGATCTTTGCCAGCAGCCGATCCTTGCCTGATTTCTTTCGCTTCACGGTCAATCGGATCGCTCCAGAATCAGGTACGGCAAATCAGCCCTGGTAAACCCTTGCTCCAATCGCGTGATGCGATACGAACGGCCGCCACTCTGAACCAAATCCATTGCCGCCAGATTCTCCGGGATCGCCTGCAGCATCAGATAGAACTCGCCAGCCATTCGCCGCCGCTTCCCGTCTTCTGTGGTTGTCAATTCTGCAGAAGACTGGAACCACTTTGCACGCACTGCTGTGTCTTTGCTGCTGTCGATGTACCGCCGCTGACCGGCTCGCGTGCCCTGTGGCTGGCGTCGTGTCAGCGTTACGGTTTCCGGCAATTGCTCGTGGCAGTAGTGTCGTTGCAGCCCTGTTTCGGCGGGGTCTGAGTACTGCACAACCCATGTCGAAACATCGACTCCACGTTTCAGCCTGAACGTATCGCCCGGGCTGACTGTGGTTGTTACTCGTGGCGTCCAAATGTGTGCACGTCGCACGGTCTGCCGCTCTACCTGCTCAATGACTCGAACAGTTCGCGATAACGCCGCACCGGCCGAATTGATCCACGTTACCTGCTCGCCGAGTTCTTCGGTGTTCAGGATCGCGCAGGCGTCTTCGGCCATCTGTGCACGCAGGTTCATTCGTCGCCGCCCTCATCGTCTGCACTGGCTGCAAGTCGACGGGCTGCAGGCTTTCGCGCTGCTGCCGCTTCCTCAATCTTCACGTAACCTAGGGTGGCTGCTGACTCAATCGCTGCAAGCGAATCGCCAGACAGCTCAACGCTTACAACCTCCTCGCCGGTCACCTGCAGAATATCACCTGTGGGCAGGCGTGTTCTGAAGTGCCGTTGATTGGTCATTTTGTTGCGGCCTGTTGCAGCCGGTCCCAGCGTCAGGTTGTATCGTGCCATTTTTCAAATCCTCCCGCCTCAAAAATGCTGCCGATCCGTGGCGGCCGGACCGGCAGCCACAGGAGCTGCGCTTGCTCCTGTGTTGATTGCCAGCCTGCTATCAGGTCGTCAGCGTGGTGAGCACTGCCGTCCACCACGCGAAATACCCGATGTTGTAACGGGCTTCAGTGGCGAACTTCACGTCCTTGGTGAGCAGGTCGTCCATGCCGTACATGTTGCGCTCCAGCGGCTGCCGCTTCTGGAACACGAACGGCTTCACCGGGTCGCCGGTCTTGAACAGGTAAAACTTGACATCGCTGGTCAGGTACGCGCTGCTCACGATGGTCGGTCGATCCACGACAACGTTCGTGCTGTTGCCAATCAACTGCGATTCAATTGCGTCGTAGGCAATGTCACGCAGTGCCAGCGGCACCAGAATTGTCAAATCAGACATGCGGCTCACCGTGGGTCGGTGGTACAGTTTGCCCTGATCGTTTTTGAAGCCCAGCATTTGCTTGACAGCGGCACGCAGAGCAGTTTTGAACTCTGCAACCGTGACGGCTGAAGTGCTGCTGACTGTGCTGGTGATGTCGTTTGACTGACTGCCCGAGCTGCCCCACGAATGGTCAGTGTCGAAGAAATACTGCCCGTCGAAACAGGCTGTGCTTTCACCGTTGGCCAGTGCGTCAAAGAACAACTCATCGGGATGATGTGCTGCCTCAATGCCCATCTGCTCCAGCACCGGGCCATACTGCCCCAGGTTGTCGTCGGCAAGGTCGGTTTTCTTGATTGCCAAACTGGATTCCCACAGCTTGTTTTCAATCACGAAATTCGCTGCACGCAGTTCGCTGAACTGGCGTTCTCCCAGCCACTCGCGCACGCCCGGCATTCCGCCGAGCCATCCGTACTTTTCGGAAGAACGGCTGCTGCTGGCGTCGTAGCAGACGGTCGGGTAAAACGGGGCAGCGGCTGCAATCCCGTTGTCGAACTTCGCTGTCAGGTCGCGCAGTTTGATCTGCGCTGATGCGATATCAAGACTCATGATTCAAACCCTTTCAGAGTGTGTATGCGGAAGGCTGTCAGATTCAGACGCTGGTCTGGATGCTGACGTAAACCTGTGTTGAGGAAACGAAATCCGTGCAGCGGCCAATCAGGCTTGTGCTAGTGCCGCTTGCGGTGGCAGTGTAGTTGTCGCTCGCGTAGATCGCGTCGCCAACGGTCGCCTGAGAGAAGCCTGAGCCAGTGACGAGCACCTGCCCTTCGGTAATCAGCTCAACCGACAAATCGCCGGCAGATCCTCCGGAGTTGTCGCACTGCTGATACACGATGCCTGCGAATGCGTTTGCACCGCCGTTGTCATCGTTGGTAACGTAGCCGGTCGATGCGTCGTAGAACGCAAACGTTCCTGCGTACAGGTTGACTGCAGCAGCCTTTCCGGAAGTCAGGTCTGCGCCTCGTCGGGTCAGCACTTGATTTGCTGTAACGGCCATTGGTGAACTCCTTTCAGTTCAATTTCTGAAGGCCGTCTGAAATCCGACGGCTGCGGATGTACTGTTCTTCCGTGACGGTGATGTGCTCGCGATACTGCGCGAACTCTGCACGGTATTTTGCATCAGGGTCTGGCTGTGGCTCTGGTGCCTGCTGGATGATGCCGCCGCGCTTGGCGGTCAAATCTCGTAAGGCAGCCTGCGTGTCTGCCACGCTGAAACCCGCGTCAATGAACTGGCCGAACTTGTCGCCATGCCCCGCCAAGTCGCACAGAACGCGGATCTGCTTCGCTCGCTCACGCTCTGCGGCAATTGGGTCAACGGACAATGTGGCGTCCACTGGTGCGGCGTCTGGGGCTTCTGCTGGTGTTTCAGCCACCGGCTCAACGTCGGCAACTTCTTCGGCAATGTCTTCTGCCTGCAGTTCCTCCGTTGTTGCCAGTTCGATTTCCTCAACCGGAGCCTCTGCGGCTTCCGGTGCTGCTGTGTTAGTGCTCACGGGCGGAGTCTCCTGATTGGCAAAGTAGCGGTCAAGAAAAGCGTTAATGCGTGCCCTCACCGCTGATTCAGGCGCGTCGCCAAAGTATGTGCTCAGCAGGGCTGTTGCCTGTGCTGGTAAGTTTCGCAGGTCTGCATCCATTGAGAACAGGCCGCCACGTGTGGCTGCCGGATCGTCTACGATGTCGCCTGCACGTACGCCGGTGAAACGCATTGGCCATCGCTCCGGCTTGTCCTCGCTGCTGTTGCGTTCCCATTGCTGCAGGTTCATCATGTCGTTTTGAACGTGCAGGCTAACCCCGAACGCTTCCGGATCGCTTTCTGCCAGATCCATGACATACGTTGCTAGGTCACCCTGTGGGCTGGTAAATGCTGCATCTGCTATGTGCAGGTCTCCGCGTAACTTGTCGCCGTCCACGCGTAGGTTTTTCCATCGCCCCAAATAGCTGCCCATTCCATCGCTGCTCATGTTGGGGTGCGTGTAGCGGGCTTTGAGCCCGTTGCTGGATCGGCTCGCCAGTTCTTGTGCCTGCTGTAGTGTTTTCAGGTCAACCGAAAACGGGCGGCTGTCGTTGATGTCGCCAACCTGCATCAGGTTTGCGCCGAAAATCACACGGGCTTTTCTGTCTACACGTGTCGGCGTTTCGCGCGTTGCTTCCGTGCGAAATAGTGCAGCGTCTGGCGCTGTTGTGAGTTTGTGCATTATCATTGCTCCTGTGGCACAGCGTCTGCGGGCTGCTGGTCTGCAGGCACGTCTTCTGCTGGCTGTGAGTCTTGCGGTGCTGCGTCCGTTGTGCTTTCGCCTGGCTTAACCAGTGTGATCGGGGCACGGACATTGCCAGTGCTCTGCCACGCCTTGCGGGCTTCGTTTGACATTTCCGGCAGCCCCATTTCCTGACGGAATACGGCTTCGTCTGTCATCTGCGAAGTGATCGCACCAGCACGCACGCCAACGCCGTATGCGTCGAGGCGTGCCTTTGTCGCCTGTGATGCGTCGCCAGCATTTCCGCCGCTGTCACCGCCCAGCCCTAGCTCCTTGCGGTAGGCTGCCATGCGGGCTTCCATGTCCGCTTTCTGCCGCAACTCACGCTCGATCTGCTGCAGCGTCTCGTCGAAATCTCGCCCGCGTGATGCCAGTGATTCTGTCTGCGTGGTCAGTCCGGCTTCAATTGCCGCCACGTCTGCGCGGACTTCCTTTTCTGGGTCAACCCACGGCCACCCTGGCGGAATCCACTGATGCTGCAGGAAGTGATCGCGGTTTTGCTCGTAAATTATCGGGCTGATTTGCAATGCGCCCTGATACACGCACTGGTCAACGAATCTTGCCCACACCTTGCGGCAGATGCGTTCAATCAAGCACGTCTGCCACACTTTGAACGTGATGCGGCCATCAATCAGCGCCAATCGCCCGCCGCTGAAGTTGTTCGTGAATTGCTTCGCCAGCAGTTCGTACGGGTATCGCAGCGCTGCAGCCACTCCATGCAGTGACCATTCAACGTACGGAGCAAGCGTTGTGCCGGGTCGTGCAGGGTCACTAAACGTGATTGTCTCGCCGTCGCCCAGATACTGAATCGCACCCGGTGCCATGTCTTCCAGGTTGCTTTTGCTGCGTCCGGATTCTGCCAACAATACCGGGTCAGTAACGCCACCGATGAACGCACCGGTACACGCTGCAACCTGCTCCGCAATTAGATTCGCGTGCACAAAGTCTTTCAGGTCTTTCAGCCGCCCCATTGCCGGAGCTAGCCACGGAATACCGCGCAACTGCCCGGGCGTCTGCTCTTCAAAACAGTGCAGCAGGCTATCGAGGCTGACCTCGTCTTCGTCGAGGTTGTACGCGTGAGAATCATTCGGCAACGTCTTTGCCACGTATGCCGCGATTGGCTGCCCTGCTGAGTTCAACCGCATCCCCAGCCGCCGCGAAACGCCTGCGGCATTCTGTCGCACGCTGTGCAACTGGATTCGCTGCGGGTGAATCACCTGCACTGACAATGTGACCGGCTTTTGCGGGTCGTCGTTGTCATCCATCAGCAGCCATGATTCGCCGTAGATGCCATTGCAGCGCTCAAGCTGTCGTTGCTTATCCTCCCACCGCTCCAGCCGTGCCCACGTGGCAAACAGCCGCTCAGCCTGCGCGTTGAACTCCTCCGCCTGTGCAGGCGTAACCACACCGCGTTTTGCCACAACCCGCGATTGTGGGCGAATGCCGCCGCCAATCACATTATCCACGCGACCGTTGATGGCTGATGCGGCGTAGCAGTCGTTGCGGTACAAATCTTGTGCACGCTCAATCAACGTCTGCAGTTCAGCGCTGATTGCGTCGTTGCTGCTCAATCGTGACGGCAGCCACTTTTCCCCCCGGAATCGATCGTGGTCTGCGGCCTCATACGCGGCAAACGATGCCGCCGCACGGTCTGACATCATCATGCGTAGTTCATGATCCACGCGTGCACGGATTCGGCCAGCAGCGAACGCCGGAGCCACGCGTGCAATTATCGTGTCCAGCCGGGTCGGCCTCGCTGCGGCCCTGATGCGTTGCTGATATGGTGAGGTGTCAGCCATCGGTGAACCTCACATAGTTTCGGCTGCGCCCGAGTCCGCCGCTTGCCTGTCGTCGCAGGTCTGCTATGCGTGCGTCGAGTTCTGCAAGCCATGTCGACGTTGGTTCTTTCTGAACGGTCTGCCCGTCTACCGTGTACGTGACGACCGGAGCACCGGCGAGCAGCGCGGATTCCACGCGGTCGCGGAGGTTCTCAAAAAGCTCAAGACGTTCTGATGCCGATCGTGCCATGCGTGCATGATGCAGGATGCGTGGCAGGTCGGCAGCGGGGAATTCCAGTTGACTGGAAACGGCGCATGAAAAAACCCCGGGATTGCCGGGGTTTCGTGTGAGGTGTTGTGCGGGTCAGGCTGCCGTTTCAATCTCGTTTGTGATCGCGTCTTCGGTGGTCTCCGTTGCCACTGACGCCCCAAACGTCACCCGGTTTGTGTGACTTTCAAGGCACGCCAGCAGGTCCGCGTGTGCTGCTTCAATTGCTGCTGCCGGTGTTGCGGCTTCGATGTATCGCACTTCTGCACGCTCTTTGCAGTCCCACTCTCCGTGAATGTTGGTGAACTCAACCGCGACTTCTACTGCTACTCGGTAAAACATCGTTGCTGGCCTTTCGTGGCTGCGGGGTTTGTTGTGACTCGCGTTCATGCGTGTCGTGTCTGAATACTCTATCGTCAGAATGACGAGATGTCAATCAACCTTTTCGGGATTTTT
>Ga0208161_1000796_pt1 | contig 17451 bp, 25 predicted proteins | sample CB_VirMetaG_3_FD_184538 | JGI IMG/M metagenome (GOLD analysis project Ga0208161, IMG submission 184538) | Freshwater to marine saline gradient viral communities from Chesapeake Bay - CB_1508_1S Viral MetaG (SPAdes) (version 4) | ecosystem: Environmental > Aquatic > Marine > Coastal | place: USA...
TTTACTACAGAATCCGCCATTAATAATACGCCCTAACCTGTATGTGTTTGTCCTCTTCATCCCAATCGTCACTGGGCAGTTGGACAAAGTTGCCTTGCCGGTATCGCATTAAAGCCTGTGTCATACTATCGACCAAGTCATCATGCTCCCCGTTTGGAAACGCCGCCACCTCTTCAATCATCTCGTCTGCGAAGACGGTGTCGGGGGCCCAAACCATTCCCGCCTCAAAAAGCGGCGATACAGAGTGGACTCGCGTTATCTTATCATTTCCTTTGCTTGGCGTAAAGTTAACAACGGGGATTCCCATGTTTCTTAATTCATGCGTCAAAGGCAGACCAGAGGCTTTGGCTTCTACAATTACTGTATCGGGTTCCCAATATTTATACTGCTCTAACGCTACCTGCTTTAGTTCAGGAAAATCCCATCTATCCTTCTGGCTGTCCAAAAGTATGAGTCCCGGCGGGCCCCCAACCTCCTCTGGACGAAAAACACCCCATGTTGTGATCGCGCTAAAGTCGGCAGTCTCGCGTTTTGAGAACGCCGTATCGTAGCTCTGTATCACATATTCAAGATTTGGAATACGATCTTGTTCCCACCGCTTCCACCACTTCCGGGGGATAATCGCGTTTTCTTCACCAGTGGGGTTTTGCTGATACTGCGCGTTCCACTTGCTGGGCGGGATAGAAGCCTTTACCGCGGTCAGGTCTTCAATGGACCAAAACTCTGGCCAACACGGAGTCCCGTCATCAAAAATAGCCGGAAGCTCTACGACTTCCCACTGGTCCGCTAGGGGGTCTTTAGCCATCGCCTTTAAAAGCTGGCCCGTCATGTCTTTTTCTGACCACCGGGTCTGGACCAAAACAATCGACCCACCCGGCTGGAGACGCTGTCGGGGGCCCCCAGTGTACCAATCCCAAGCATCGTCAAATCCGTTCGCCGACATTGCGGTCTGTTCAGAATGCGGGTCATCAATGATTACCAAGTCCCCGCCACGCCCAGCAAGGTTACTTCCCACGCCGACTGCGTAGTACATCCCGCCAGCAGAAGTATCCCAACGGCCAGAAGCTTTACTGTCCGCAGCAAGTTTGACATTTGGAAAAACCTCCTTGAACTCGTCGCTATCCAAAAGATTTTTTGTCTTACGGCCAAAGTTTACCGCAAGCTCTGTTGTGTGCGTTGCCTGAATGATTTTCATTCGAGGGTTCTTGCCCATCATCCAAGCCGGGAACAAGAAGGATGCAAATTCTGATTTCGTATGACGTGGCGCCATGTTGATAATAAGTCGTTTTAGGTCGCCTTTTGCAACCCTTTCTAACTTTTCAGCAATGATTTTGTGGTGGCGTCCTGCAATAAACTCCGGCCACATAGATTTTACAAATGTCAAAAAGTCCTTCTGACAAGCTTCATTTTTTTCTATCTGCGCAAGACGCAAACGAAGCTTTAACTCCTGATCAGAAACATCCATCGGGGGACCCTAAAATACTGCAAATAATACGACAAATATGCACATTTTTTCGACAGTTAACAAGCTTAATGTTTCACGTGAAACATTCATATCATTTTTTACTGTATTGTTTGTGAAAAACATGGCCCTTGCCTGCGCAGCTAGAGCCCGTGGCCGCGTTGCGCGATTTTTGGATTTTTGGCGGTTTTCCGCCGTTTTTTGCCCCGATACCGGAATCCGATTTTTTAAGGCCGCGCCCCGTGATACGCGCCCCGTGATACGCGCCCCGACGCCCGTCGCCCGCGTTCCGTTGCCCGCCGCCCGGCATTTATTCGCCCCGTGTAATTCGCCCCGTGTAATTCGCCCGGCGTTTATTCGCCCGGCATTTATGCACCGCGTTTTTCGTATCACGCCCCGCCGTGATTTTTTCGCCGTATGTTTTCAGCAATCCCCGCCCCGCCGCCCGCGGCCTGATTAACTCTTTTAAACGCGATATAAAGCCCGCTTGGCGGGCATAAGAAAAGCCCCGCTAGGTATACAGCCAAGCGGGGCTTGCGGGCGTTGTATGGGGCTTAAATCGCCCTAAAACGTAAACCCGACATAGACGGGCGTTTCCTCAGATAGGAATATCTCGCTATTCATGTCATCATATTTTGAAAGCGAATAATAAGCGGGCTTGCCCCGCTTGGCACGTTCGCGAAAATTAATGATGTAAACAGTTTTTGAATTAACCGCCCGTTTTATTAAATCGCCCGCCCCCATATTGCCTAGCGCAATCTCACGAACAATATCGCCGTCGTTAGTCTGAAAAAGTTTAGAACGTGTAATCATTATTTTAATTCCCATAAAAGTTAAATGAAGCCCCTTTATCGCATACAATCCCATAAAAGAAAAGCCCCGACGCAACGCGGGGCTTATTCGGGGCAAGCGGGGCGGGTTTATTCTTTCCCGATATCGCCCGCAACGTGATGACGTAAAACAGAACGCGGGGGCAATGTTTTAACAAAAGCCCGCAATTTTTCGCCGTCGGTTAGCCCGTCGTCGTCGCCCGCGCTTGTCGCGTTCCAATGGATAGCAACCCGCCCGCCGTCGGCATAGCAACCGCCCGCCGCGTCGGGGTTGCCCGCGGCCGTTTTGCCTGAACCGTGCGCGGTAAACATAACGAAAAAATCCCTCTCTAAACGGGCGCATAATGGGGCTTTTTCACCGCCACAATTAACACAACCGACGCCGTCCAAATATTCGTCAGGGCAACGCACGCCCCGCACGCCGTCAATAATGACGTTTTTAGCGTTACCATTCTTTTTCCAAAAATCGACGGGGACGACGGCAACGGCGGGGACGCCCGACGCAACCGCCGCGGCGGCGGCCTTAATCGACGCGGCGGAAAAGTTTATAACAGTTTTTAGCGGGCTTAATTTATGCGCCCAAAATAGCGGATTGAAATGGGAAAAAGTAAACGAATGACCGCCGCGCGGCTTGCTATCAAGTAAGGCGTCTAAATATTCGGCGTCTATTTCCGACGGGGCGCAACCGCGCCCGCTGGCGTTTAATTCGCAATTAGCGGGGCAAGTATCATATTTATTCGCCTTGCCCGCCCTATACGTGACGGCAATTCCCGCCGTTTTATTCGCTTGTGATAATTTAACAGTTTTAAGCATTGTAAACCCCTATAGAAAATTTAAAACTTTCCGCTTTATCTCATATTATCCCATATATGGCAAGCCCTAACAAAAAACCCCGCCGATTAGGGCGGGGCTTGTCTTGATTGTATGGGGCGGGATTATGCCGCAACCGCGACGCGTTGCCAGTCGGCGGGGCGCATATTAAGCAACGCGCCGCCGCGTTGTTGCCACAAGTCGACGTCGTCAGCGTCGACTTTATGGGATACCGCCGTCACGGCGTTAATCAGCGTCGCACGGGATATCTGCTTTTCCCGTTCATAGCCCGACTGGCCTATGGTATCCAAAAGCCCGTTTAACACGTCGCCCGTTTCTTTCTTTGTTAACTTCATAACCGCGCCCAAATTTTCGACAACGGCGGCTTTATCGGCGTCGGCGTCGATAACGTCGGCGGCGGCGGCCTTCATGCTTTCCAATACGGCGTCAAAACTATCACGGCTTGAATAAACCCCGACTAAGTCGCGGATTTTTAATTCAAGGGCGCGGTTGTCGGCGTCTTTTGCCTGATCAGATAGCAAGCCCCAGTCGTCGGCGTCGCGCCCGCTTGTGATATGGCTAGACCGCGTTTTATTTTGTGTCTGCATACCGTTTAAGCAAGCAAGCGTCCATGCGATTTGATAGACCGATACAGAACCCGCGCCGACTTCCGAATTTTGCAACCCGATACCGTTAGCCATTACATCCCCGACCCCCGCGCCGTCGCCCGTATGGACTAGGGATTTAAGGCGCAAGTAAAGCCGCTTGTCGGTTACGGTTGCGTTAACAACCTGAAATTGCGCGGGGCTATCCATCAGTTGCGGCAATGCAGACTGTAACAAGTTCACATTGTCAAAAGTTTTAAACTTGTCTGAAACAAAAGCCCGCAATGTACCGCGCCCGCCGTCAGACAAAGCAAGCCCCTCATACGACCGCAACATACGCACCGACGGTTCTTTTTGCCAGATAGCATTAATAAGCCCGTCGAATTGATCCGCATAGCCCACTTGAAGGCGACGGGCGGTTCTAACATCAATCCCCGCATTAGCGGCTATTTGACCAAACGACACGTCGTTAACGTCAAGAACGGTTGTCGGAACACCGCCCCGTTGTTCAATGATAACTTGCGGGACGCCGTTGGCGTCGGTTGTTTTCTGCAAGTCATGCGTCGGGGCGATATAATCCGCTTGACGCGCCGCGTCGTCGCGCACCTTTTCCAAAAGGCGCGTAAGGGTGTTTTGGTTGTTTTCAATTGAATGGTTCATTTTACTGTTTCCCGTAGTTTTTGGGGCTAGGCCGACGCCCCGTTTAAAAAGGCCTATGGGGGTTATCTCATATTATCTGACACCGTGCAAGCGGAAATTTTAAAAAATACTGTCGGGGGCAAAAATAAACCCCGCCGGATCAGGGCGGGGCTTGTTTAGTTTATCGCCGACGTCGTCGGCGGGTTCGGGGCTTGCGGGCGTGTCTTTCCCAGTCGTCGCCATGTATAAGGCGGGCTATCCAATGCAATAAGAACATTATGCCGCCACCTCATAATCATCGGTAAAGGTTGCATTTAGCATTTCCAGAATATCGTCGGGCAAAAATAAATGGGGGTCAGTATATCCGATGGCTTGATTAGATATATCTGTCACGCCGTTTTTATTCATGCGTGCGATTGTTTCTGCATTCCAATTTAGTTCATCATCAAATAAGAGGGAATTATCGCCTTTCGAGATATCCATAATCATATAGTTATGGCATCCCCACCATTCGCATGTTGTTTCATAGCCAAGGGCGTCTATCGCATGACAAACAATGTTCGTCCCGTTCCACCCGTCGCCGTCCCCAAAACCGAATTTTGAAAAGGCGTCTTCCCAGTTCCACTCTACTACTGTTCTAGGCATAACATATCCCCCCTACCAACTAGCCTGATATTCAACCGAATGCCAAAAAGAACCCTCAAAGGCCTCATCGGTTATCCAATTCGCCGCTTTTTCAAAAATGTCGGCGTCGGCGTCGGCATTAGCGCAACATTCTTGCCACCACTCTTCATCGCCAAAAAAGAAACCGCCGCAGTCTTCCATCGGCGGAAAATCCCTTTCACGAAGTCTTTTGGCAATATGCCGCAAATCGTCAGGGTTTAAGGGAATAGGCGAACAATCGTCCACACCATCCGCAAAAGTATCCACAATTAAGTGATGCAAGGCGGCGTGTTTGCGCCATTGCCCGATACTTAAGTTTTCAGACATCCGCTCAAAGCCATCCACTAACACGACATCGTCGTCTTCCAATTTAGATAATTTGTACTTATTACCCCTCAAATACATATCAAGTCCCATCGTTTTATACTCCCGTAGTTTGTTAACGATGACCCATATATATGCGATTATTTAGGACTTATCAAGTCAAAAATAGTTTCCCATTGAAACGGCTGTTCACAACGGAAAATCGGCTCGACCGCTTCAAGCCCATCCATTTTTAGATCGACCGCCGCATTAGCAGGATACAAAAAGCATTCGGCGGGTTCTGTCGGCTTGGTTTGTTTCTTAATCAGTATCCAACAACTGGCATGGCTATGGCGGGATAGCCACGCAACCTGAGATGGTTGCAGGGTGACGGTGTTTCCTGTCAAAAATTTTAATTCAATAAAGTGAAAGTCGCCTTTTTCGTCGCAAACCATTAGGTCAGGAATACCCGCCCCCACCCAGTTTTCAATCCTCGTCAGAAGAAATTTCCGGCTCGACCTCTGCGCCGCTTCCTTTACCTGCTTGTAGAAGCCTGCCTCGCGCTTTGTTGCGATTACTGGTGTTTTCGTGTTCTTCTGTCGGGGTGACGTCGATTGTGATCGGTGCATAACTATTCCTTATCTCTTCTAATGCTTTCAAAACATCTTCTTTGCTCATACTGTCGATTGAGCCGTGACGGATTTCAGATTTGCTGACATAGATGTCGCCTTGGGCTTGACCCCTGCGATACTCCGCCTGTACAGCGGCAGAATACGCCCCGTTTTCCAAAGCCATGTCACGGATAGTTTGTAAGTCGCGTAAGTGTCGTTGATATGTGACACCATACTTTTCATCCAATTCTCGGCGGTATGATTTAATTGCGGCGACAACGTGCGGCGACATATGTGGATTAGTTAATTCATAAGCCCGCGAGTGCGCCGACCCTGCGGCATACCCCGCGTTGATAGCGGCTTCACGCAAAGTAATTTGCCCATCCTTGCTCACAAGTTCTTTTACAAAAAGTTCTTGCTTGCGGGTCAAGGGCTGATCCGCCGTGGCTTTCTTTCTGCCCCGCGTCTCCGCCTTCACAAGATTCTGTTTACCCATAATCAATCCTCAGTTAAAAAGGTCTACTTAACCAAGTTATAATACACGTTATGCTATATAGACAGAAAAAAAGAAAAAAAAGAAAAACAAATTTTGAACCCCTTAAGGCCGATTTTGATGTTACATTTTTGTAGTTTAAGGTGTAACAGAAAACGTAACAGAAAATATCTTTGTATATAAACAACTTACAAAGAATGTTACGTGTGTTACGTGTGTTACGGAGTAAAAACGATAAAAAATATTTTTTTATTTTTTGAGTCTATATAGTGTAATGCGTTACAAAACACCGTTTGAAGAAGAAGTGCGGTTCTGCGGCATCGGCATAAGAAAAGGGGAGCAGACCGAAATCTACTCCCCCGACTACGAAAGGTGTTTTTATCATACTACATCCCGAACCACTCGGCAAATGTAATTACGGGCTGATATTTATGGTAAGCCCAGATCAATGCGGATGCTATGATAATCCATGTTGCGGTTGCCACTTTACTCTGTTCCATTTATCTGCGTCCTTTTCCAGTTGACGTTCGATGGTAGGGTGGGACACTGAGCCGCGTATCCCGATGGACAGGCAATGCTGATAGTATTTTGCTTCTGCCTTCCAGTAGTCGGCGTTTTCGCCATTCCAGTCTGCCTCATCTGCGTAGTATTTGCAAATTTTGTACATTGACGGGTACGTGAGCCCAGAACCGTGAGCCGCGGACATAATTTCGTTATTCATTATTTGCCCCCTTTAGGTTCTATGTCGGACAATGGCTGTTCATCGCTATCACCCTCTACTTCTATGTTGAAGCACACTTTGACAATGCCCTCGTCCTCATCGCAGATAAACCAGTCTTTACGGCTAGGGTATAGCCTCTCCAGTGATTGCAGTAATTCATATCTAGTCGTCGTCGCTCTCTCTTTTTCCTCCTCAAAACCAAACGCGGACACATCTTCCATTTTGACGCAATCTCTAAGATAATCTATAAGCTCGTCATAGGCATTAAGTTCATCTTCTGCCTCAAAGACATCAGAAAAGACAACTTTGAATTTTTTCATATCATTCTCCCGTAATAGATAAGATTTATCCCATACATAATATAAATAAAAAGGGGCGTCAAGCCCTTCTATGGGGATACTTAATTTAATTATAGTTAACTGCGGCATAATGTCGCACCCCCCTATACAAGTATGGGATATTATGATATACTCTTATATAAGGCTAAAAAGCTGTTTGAAATCGTTAACTACTACGGGAGTATTGTTATGAATATCGATAAGCGTAAACGCATTGATGAAGCTACGGCTTTGATCGAAGAGGCTCGGTCTATAGTTGAAGGGGTGACTCAGGAAGAGTCAGAGGCGTATGAGAATATGCCGGAGAACCTTCAGTATTCAGAACGGGGTGAGCTTATCCAAGAAGCCATCAACAATCTGGAATATGCAGACAACTCTTTTGATGAGTTACTTGGATATCTAGAGGAAGCTAAACAATAAATCCAATAGCCATTGTGTCGGATTTAATGCTTAGTGCTTTCATCCGCTTCATACCCTGCGGTCATAAGGGATGCTTGCGCCAACGCTGAAGCAAGCATCCCCATGGCGGTGGATTTATCCGGGCAAGAAATCATAAGACGGAACAAGATAGCGGTTAATGCGCCACCCATCGACGCCCCCGCATCAAGGTTGCGGCTATCAAAGTCGTCGATAAGTTCATTAATCATGTCGCCCGCGATATCAAAGTCTTGTTCCATCTTATTAATCATCCCCGTTGTATCCTTTTCCATGCGGCTTGAATTTCGGCGGCACGTTCAACGGCTTCACGGCTAAATTGGCCTTCGGCCGCGATCCGCGAGGCGTAAAGCGAGACCACCTGATTAAGGTGTTGGACGGCATCAGCGTATTCCATGTGTTGCGCTTTCTGCCTAATGATATCCTCTTTATAGATCATTGTCATCATCTCCGATATTAAATTGGTCTTTGACCAGATTAGCAAGGTCTACCAATTTGTGCATTTGATGCACGGTCACATATTTCGGCCCTGACGTAAACAACTCCTCGCCAACTTCCGCGGAAATATTTACCAGATCGAAAAGAGCCTTACGCATTTTGGGTGTAATATCCGCGAGCCGCGTTTCGCGGTCTTTTCTTGCCAATTCACGTTCATTAGCCCAAAAAGCACAACGCTCTTCATGTGTCATATTTTCCAATTTCTTTGGTCTAGCCATTTTTTTCTCCCGTAACTAGAATTAAAGATAACTCTTATATATTCCCACACAACACCCGTGTCAATACAAAAAAAGACCCCCAGATAAACGCATCTGAGGGTCTTCTATTACGGGAATGTAAAGCGAGAAGCTGTTACAAGGGCGACTATAAAGGATAGTATGGGAAATGCAACATATTATTGGGTAAAATAATAGGTTATTTTTTTCTTATTTTATGAAATACTTAGATAACAACAGGGGGGTCATTTGCGCGGCTTTGAGGCAGGCAAATTAGGCGAATATATATGCGCCGTCAGGCTCATGAAAATGGGTTTAAGTTGCGAGATCGTTAACTTGGACACAATAGACATCATCGTCAATCACGAAGATAGGGTTATCCGCGTACAGGTCAAGGCCAGTGCTTTAAAAAAGAACAGTGGGTATTGGGGTTATCAATTTGCTACCAGTGTGTCCGGCAAGAAAAGACCGCTTACGATACACGACTGCGATATCGTGGCTTTAGTAGCCACCGACTGTGAAAAAGTTTTGTTTAAACCCGTAGAGTGTTTGAAGGGTCAGGTAACAAAACGGATTATTCCGCGCAAGTTTGAAAGGGAAGACCTAGAGACACGGTCTTGGGAACACTGCTTGGCTAATCTTTAGTTTCTTTTTCGCCGTTACAACATTCCGATATATACAATTTGCAAGACGCGCATTGTATGTGACCGTGTACTTCAACAGGTTTTAATTGGCACAAGCACCGTGGGCATTGGTCATTATCTAGTCGGCTTTGTATTTTCCCAGACTCGCCGAAGGGGATATCGTCGTAAACCATGTGATTTAACCCTCGCCCATGCTTTCCTAAACTCAGATGCTTGCGGTACTGGCGGAACTTTTAACAACTCCGCCAGTTTATCATGATTGTTTTTAGCCATCAATTTACTTTACCAAGTTAAGCAGACTTTTTATTTTCTGCTTTCTGTAATATTTACTTTGATGCTGACGCTTTCTTTCGGGGTTCTTATCGTTCCAATGCTTGCGGGAACAAGGCTTTGAACAAAACTTCTGTTGCAGACCCGTGAGCCGCGTACCGCATTCCACGCATTCTTTGCCTTCCGGCTTAAAACTGATATCAACCCCTTCATCTGGGGTAAACGTGATATCGTTCGGAATATTTTCAGCGGGTTTTTTCTTAGCCCGTTCTTTTGCCATAGCGTCAGCCAATTCGCCCTCGATTTCATATCGAAGCAAAATTGCCCGCGCACCAAGCATTTCCATGGTACGTCTGCAAACTGCACCTGTTTCGTCATATTCATGCAAAGCAAACTGCACTGCGTACAGCATATTGTGTTTTTCTAAAGTCATATCCTACTCCCGTATAAGACTAAGTTAGAGTTATCGCATACTAGGGTCAAAAAACAAGTCATGTCAACAAATAGTGTTAACTTAACTATGTTTTTTATAAATTTCCCACATAATCCGAAGTTGACCGCTAATGGTTCGTCCTTCCGACTTTGCCATTTTTTTAATCTGTTCATATACCTCTATAGGTACAAGAACCGATTTCCATTTAGTTGTGTCCATATTTGACCCCTTCCACTATTTGTAAGCGAATATATAAGATAAGTAACAGAAAAACAAGTGAAAAAAAACCCCGCCGAAGCGGGGTAAGTTGGGAGGAAACAAAAAATCACTTAACGCGGTAGAGGATTAATAACATAACGGCAATTTGAATTGCATCAACCCAAGTAACGCCAAATCCTGTAGTCATATCACTCTGCCTCTCCCCAACTAGGCCCGATTTCAATATCACACTTGCTGGGAATTTCCAATGGTACAGCATTTTCCATGATGTTGGCAATACTTTTTGCATCATCGATGTCTTTTACTGACATAGCAATTTCATCATGGATTTGAATAAGCGGGGTGCGTCCTTGCTCATAGATATTTACCATTGCCTGCTTTGTCATGTCGGCGGCAGACGCTTGGATAAGACGGTTTAAAGCTTTATAGGTATATGCCCTTTTGAGTCGTGTGGTCGGGCCGTATTCTTGTATAGCATCTTTGTACGGCAACGCCTTGTTCATGGCAAAGGTATCGGGCTCCCAAAGATCAAATCGGCACTTTCGCCCCAGTATTGAACGGATAGACCCACTTGAGCCCTTGTCATTTAGCCTGTTCATTACACCACTCATAAGTCCCTTCACAAATGGGACGCGCTCGTGATACTGCTTAACAAGCCCCTTTGCCTCTTCAACGTCAATGTCTAACTGCTCTGACAACTTGTTTACCCCCATACCATACATCATCCCAAGATTGATGGTCTTAGCCTGCTTGCGGGGGATAGATGCCATTTCTGCTACCATGGTGTGGAAATCCATGTTGGGATCGTTGCGGTAGGCTTCGACAAATTCATCTACACCCGCCATCTGCTGTCCACGAGATTTACCGTAAACGTAGGAATAATGCACCAAGATGCGTGGTTCTTGTTGCGAGAAATCAATAGCCGCCCATTGCTCGCCCTCTTCCGGCAGGAACAGGCTACGGATCATAGGCCCTAATTCTGGGTCGCGGGCCGGGATTTGTTGCAAGTTGGGATTGTTCATAGAAATGCGGCCCGACACAGTTCCGCCATCATCTGACCTGATCTGGTTAATATGGCCGTGTATCCGCCCATCTGATCGACAGTGTTTCATAATGGTGTTGATAAAGGTGCCGCTAGTCTTGTTGAGGTTACGGGCACGGACAATTAGTTGCGCCAGTTCATGTGGGTGGTCAGCTAAAAACGATTTGGTAAATGACGGCGCGTTCTTTTCGGTGCGGGGGTATGGAATACTTAATCCATCAAATGCTTTTGCAATGGACGCCGCCGCCCACAACTCTACATCCATTCCGGCCACGCTTTTAATCTGTTTAAGAATTTCTTTTTCTTGTTTAACTAAATGGTTTCTGGTGCGCTCAACACGGTCTTGGTCGATACGAACCCCTCGCCATGTCATATCAATTAAGCAGGGTAGTAATTTAAGTTCGAGGTCCGCGATCCCCCATAAGTCTTCCTTGGTTAATTGTGTAGACAAATAGTTCCACAGTTCGAGCGTAATTTCAGCGTCGTTCTGTGCATATGGTCCGACATACATGGCAGGCATCTTCCACATATCTGCTTTGGGGTCGAGGCCGAACTCGCGGGCGGCTTCCTGTAATGTTTTTTCTGTTTTAATTTTACCTAACAGATCGAAGGCTAATGAGTTAAGGCTATAACTAAACCGATTTTCGTCGAGTAATGCGCCTACTAGCATTGTGTCGATAATGCGTCCATTTATAGTAAAACCCATACGACGTATCCATCCGGCGTCATACTGTGCGTTGTGCATGATTTTATCCGCAGGGGACTCAAACACTTTTTTGAGCCACTTATTCACAATGCGTTCGTCTAAGTTTCCACCGCCAAAGTGACGAATAGGAATATACCCAGCCCAGTCTGCTACCGCGATAGCATACCCAACAACTTCGCCGTCACCCGTAGGCCATCCGGGGCCGTTGACTTTAATATTCGGATCACGGGTTTCGACGTCAATGGCAATCTGTTTTGCGTCAAAGATGTCCGGCAATTCCGCGGGTGGAACCCATTCGCTTTTAGGAGCAAGCATACTCATTTGCAATGACATTAATCTTTCCTAACTGCGGCCATTTCGGTTCCGCATTTAATAAGCATCCAGCCCTGCGCTAAATACTCTTCCAACCATTCCAGACGAATAAATTTAACCATCAGTCTTCGCCCCCAAGTGCGCCATAACCGCAGATATCAACCCAACTGTCTTCATGTTCTGGGGTTACGATGAGGCGGGCTAGTTTGACCGCCACCATGCATTGAAGGACTTGCGGAACAGAAATATCTTTGTCCAAAAGAACAGACCACATTTTGGCTATGCGCTCATGGTTTTCGTAGGCATCGCCATAATCTTTGGCCCGTGGGCCATTAACTAGGGACTCTGCCTTCTGTAATATTTCTTCTCGTTTCATATGTGGTAACTCCTATTCATGTCTTCAGGTTCAACCAAATAAAGGTTTTCTTTAGTGCGCGTGACCCCGACATAAAACACGCGGTGTAGGTCGTCGGGAGCAGCTTCTGCCGCCTTAGATGCGGCGGGGGATAAGTCTGTATATAGCACGACATTGTCCGCTTCACCACCTTTAGAGCCGTGGATCGTGGATAAATTAATACGAGGCACGGCATTAAATTTTTCACCTCTTCTAAGCAAGGCTGTGATATAGGCCCGTTCTTTGCTAGGCAGTTTATCCATAGCCTCATGCCAGATCATGTCTATCGTGGCAAGCAGACCGTGGTCCCTCTGTAATTCTTCCAGAGTCACCAGATCATCATCGTCTAAAGTGGGCAATTTCTTAAATCCGCGCTTGACTCTTTCGTCTACTGACATATAACTATAAATGGTTCGTGCGGCCTTGCCGGATACCTGCCTTCCTTTTCGCATCTGTTCCCATCCATTAACTGCCTCACTTAGGCTTTCGGAGATGGACCGTCTGCCTCGGTAGTTGAACAGAAAACCGCGACTTTTTAAATCTTCTTTGGCCGCGTCAAGGAAGTAGGCGGCTTGAGCAAGCACGAGCCACGAACCTTCTGAAAAATCTAAATAGCCAACACTGGGGACTTGTTCTATCTTTCCAACGGCTTTCTTTGGAAAATAGTTCTTAGGAACGCGCCTTCTGATCCGATTTGCTATGCGCTGAGCGACGGGATGCACAGAAAACGGGACGCGATAGGATTGTTCTAGCACCTCGTACCCACCATCTAACCCGATAAAATGTTCGACGTCTGCCCCCGCCCAACGGTAAATGGCTTGGTCGTCATCCCCGGCGCAGTAGGTTCGATCTGAATAGTTTGCTATGACGTGGGCTACATCCCACTGCAACGGGGATAAATCTTGAGCCTCGTCGATAAAACTGATAGCGAGCCGTGGGCAAAAGTCCGCGCCTTCTTTAACAAACACCTCAAGCATATCGGTAAAGTCGTACAGTTGATAACGCTCTTTATATTTTTTCAGGCTGTTGGCTACATATTCAACGGTTGCCCAATTTATGGAAATATAACTTTCATTATACTGTTGCTTCAAAGTTACTTTACGAAGACGGGCTAGGTTGATAAGGCCGATGATAGGGTTGCTAGTCTTTGTTATATCAAAGACATCTTCACTGTTTGATCCGGTATTGTCCCCAAAGTCCATACCAAGTGCGCCGCCCAATTCTTTGTAGTGTTCGGGTTGCATAACCTGTTCCTGACGAATACCAGACAGACGTAAAGCAAAACTGTGCAAAGTACGAAACCAAGGCAACTGTTGCCTTTCTAAATTAAATCTAGCGCAGGCACGTTCCACGGCCTCGTTTGCCGCTTGCTTGGTAAAAGCAAAGTAACCGATATGGCTTGGGTCTACACCTGCTTCTAAAGCCTTATCCACCTTATTAAGCAGGGTTGTTGTTTTACCCGTACCGGGCGGCCCATATATCCGAAAGATTTCACCCGCCATTTTTCTTCCTGTTAATGACGTTATAGACCGTCCCGATTGATATATTATGATATTCGGCGATATAGCTACATTTTCTTAAATCTTTATGCTGTTGCCAAATGCTCTCGTCCCGTTCTATTCGTGCTTGCCGCTTCTTTTCCTGCATTTCCCTAAAAGTAATCTGTCGTTCTTTTCTGGCAAAGAATGGATCGAAGTCATACCCTAAACCATTAATGGTATCTACAACGTGCTTTATGGACTTTTTGCCTAAATTTGGAATGCGCTCAATATCCTTAGTTTTAAAGTAGTCGATAAACTCTTCAAGAGTAAGCGAGTCCAAATCTCCATTACGAAGGCAGTTAAAAACACGGACAGGCCATTCAATCTGATCTATTCTTTCTGGAACAGCAGGGAAAGTTTTGACACGGGTTTTTTGTCGTTCCAATTTCTCTGCAATCTGACGGACACGCTCCCTTGAGATACCGTGTTGATCCGCAATAGATTGCAGTGTGCGCCCCTTTTCTACACGAGCGTCATATATTTCTTCGTTTCTAGTCAACATCTGTTAAATCCTCCACGCTGTTTACGCGCTTAACAAATAATGGGGTTTCTTCACCCACCCATGCACCGATGACGTTGTAGTACATATATTCGACTGCATCATCTAAACCCATATTATCTCGCTCGCACAAAATAGCGACACACCGATCAAAATCGTATACCACTATCGTCGGCTGCCCGGCACGTTCTCCCGTGCCAATAATTGCGTCATTAAATCCATCTGCTAACAACATTAGAAGGGTGCCTCCTCTTGGTTTCCGGAAAAGTCCGGGGTTGATAATTCTGTTGCGACGTTGTCAAAAGCCGGAATTTTGTATATCCGAACAGTTCTGTTCTTAATACGAAGAACACCACTTTCACCGCCTATGTCCCGTAGCCGTTGAGCAATTTTATGAGTCTTGTATTCAAAAAACTTATTCCGTTTTAGGAAGGACTCAAAATCTTTAAGGCGGAAATATGTCAGGCCCTCATCTTCATCGGTCCACGGGCGGCGGAGTAAGATTTCTTCTTTGTCGTTTGCGTTCTGCATATGAACACAAAACTCTTCGAGATAATCCTTGAATTGGCCGCTAATGCTTGCGTCTTCGGACACGGTGATAATTGCGCTTTCGTTATCCCGCATTTCGTTCATCAAAGAACCTATCCGGCTTTCCCAAATTTGCTTGGCAACGGAACGAGGCATAAAGTTAAGTTGTTCCATACAAGCCTTTTGAAACACAGGCTGGCTCATAAGTGCTTCTGTATCTAACTCCAACGGCTCGCCGTTGACGTCCACAAACCACACGGGCGGGATAGAGTCGTATTTTCTTAAATTAGCTATTGTAGCTCCTTGGACCGCGGACCCAATCCCGTGCTTACGGGTTTGACATAACTCTTTATTGCAATGCGCGTTGATAGGAGCATCACTACATTTATAAGCATAGTCCTTACGTCCAAGCTGTTTAGTTATAATGGTGACTTCGTTAATCGCTAAAGGCGGATCAAGGTACTGTAAATTGTACGTCATGATCTCTGTTTCCCAACTATCGGGGTAGGCTTTGCGAACATAAACGCCTAAGTTAAACAAACCGTTGTTACGAGCACCCTCGCCGATTTTGTTCTTAACAAGAAACTGTAAGCACGGTGGGCCATCTTTGAGTGTAACGGCTTCGGCTTCTTCCCCCACCTGCAACGCTAAAAGTTGCTCTGGAGTTTGCTTGTAAGTTTCGTACAGTTCAAAAAACTCATCTAATGTAGCGGAAGTGCCATCGTCTTTGATGGCGTAGCGCAAGCCATCTTCTGCATCAAAATAGGGAAGGTTTAGGAAGTTACCTACATCGTCCCGGTCAAGATGAAGCTTGACTTGTTTCGGAAATATCTCGCTACCCCCGTAGCCAAGTGCGGCGGATATCTGTTGTAGTGTAGCCTGCATATCCTTGGCCTCTACCCATTCTGTGGTGAACAAGAAGCAGTGCGCCCCACCAGACTTAGATCGGCACACGATAAGCGGCAGTTTCAACCTGCGAATTTTTTCTACAAGCAATTTATGGTCTAGCGGATATTGATCAACGTCAACACATCCCCAGACGCAGTTGTTGTCTTCGTTGATTGGTATGATACCAATAGCACGGCCTTTGCCGGATAGATGGCCCTCCCATAGAGCCGTGGTCCGCGGTTCACGCATAATGGCGGCGCGGCCAGTATTTTTCCCGTTGGCCTGCTTTTTTTCAATTTTATATGTGCCATAGGCCAGTTGTAGGCCGTTAAATATGGCAGAAAACTTCTCGACAGACATGATGCCCCCAAAACGAAAGAAGGATGACGTTATAGCGTTATAACGTCATCCAGATTATTAGAACGGTACTTCATCAGACGGCATTTGGCCGCCTGCGCTATCGTCCTGATGCTTAACTTCAACGTCACCCGCTTGGATGCTAGCGTTAAAGTCTTTCGCTTTGTTGTAAAGGTTCATGTCTTGAACAGGCCCCACGCGGCTAATTTCCCAACCGTGCCAACTACCTTTTGAATTCTCTTCAAGTATAGTTTTCAAGTGGTAAACATGGCTAAAACGTGGCGGTGTAAACGGACCGTTTTTACCTTGAACGGTTAATGAAGCAATCATGCTATTCCATTTACGCGACTTTTTAAGTCCTGTAGATTTCAAAGCAATCAACGCCGTCTCTGTTGAACCGTCTTCATTGATCAGGATAACGAAATGCTGATGTGTTTCTTCGATATACTGCTCAGACCCATCTGTCAGATAATCCTTGTGATCTGTTTCATTTCGCTTTGTTTCTGGACGAGCCTCGCCGGGGACATATATGGCCACGGGAGCTCCCGTTCCAGAGCCCAGAGGAGCCCACTGGATGAACCTACGCTGGTATGCCACGGGAATTACATTAACGCCTTCCTTGCCCTTGTAAATCTTCCCTGTGACGGTGTTGTAGATATCACCTTTACGGGCTTCTTCTAAATCGTCGAGTTCCTTACTCATACCGCCTAAAATTTTAATAAACGGTAGCGCAAGATCGTCTTGACCCATATTTTCCAAACCGACCCCGGCATCTGCTTCAAACATTGACGCGTCGAATTGAACTACTTCCGCAGATTTACGCTCTGCTACGGCGTTTTCAGATTTGTTAGCCATCTTATTTACCTCTCTTAATGATAGCACGTTGACCTACATAGGCTCCGAAGAGTTCCATTGGGAAATCATCTCCGCTTTCCACCCGCTCTTTAACAAACGCACGAAGCGTTTGCGGATGGACGTCAGTCTTCTGTTCGGCG
>Ga0208161_1000797_pt1 | contig 17444 bp, 24 predicted proteins | sample CB_VirMetaG_3_FD_184538 | JGI IMG/M metagenome (GOLD analysis project Ga0208161, IMG submission 184538) | Freshwater to marine saline gradient viral communities from Chesapeake Bay - CB_1508_1S Viral MetaG (SPAdes) (version 4) | ecosystem: Environmental > Aquatic > Marine > Coastal | place: USA...
CGTAACTACTACCGGGTTCTTGTCTTACATTATTGATAAACAGAGCAATTTCATTTTCATTTGCTACGGGGTAATCAAGCGTAAATGTATCAGTGGCACTTGTGGTAAAGTGCTGTACTGCAAATGAGGTATATGCCTCTGCTGGTTGTACTCCAATGTATGCCAATTAATTACTCCTTATGCTGAAATTGTGTCGATGTATGAAACCCAAACATCACATGATGATGCGGTATCAGATACTATTACTAGGTCATCACCTGATTGCATAACAATCTTAGACCCTGCGTCTACCAGTTCCACTGATGAATTTGGTGGGATATTAATACCCTTAACGAGATAGTAGTTATCATCGCCACCCCCATCATTGTGAGTGATATATACATCAACCTGAATGGTTGAACCTAAGATATTAGCTAATCGGATACCAATAATAGCGTCATCTGAATCGGATGTAAGAATTGTCGCAGGTGATGTACCTACGTTTAATCCTACTGCTTTTTCAAAATCCTGTGCCATTTATTCCCCCTTATATAATATTATATTGTCGCTCATGAATCTGTCAATTATAAAGCCACTGCCATAGCTATGGCGAAACCTTGTGATGCTCCAGCACTAGGTAAATTAGTTAATTGGCTACCATCGACTGCAGGTAATCGAGCAGAACCATCTAATTGAACTATGTTATTAGCACTTGTACCCACATCTAAAACTGCTGCTGTACCTAGTCCTAAAGTAGTTCTTTGGGCTGAAGCATCAACATCATCAATCAATGCTCTACCCGCACTGGTTAAATCAAATAAAGATGCAGTGCCTGAGCCTGTAAAATAGATACCTTTATCGGCTGCTGATACTAATCCTGCGATAGCTGATAATTCTGCATCACTAGCTTGTTTACCATCAATCTGTGATTGAATACCTGAGGTAACACCATTTAGATATCCAAACTCTGTATTGTCTACTGTACCACCTGCAATCTTTGTAGCATCAATAGCGGCACTAGCGTTAATATCGGCATTAACAATAACGCCTGAACTAATAGCTGCGATACCTGTATCGGCAATAGTAATATCACCTGAGACTACATTATCTATCCATTTAGATGTTCCTGTATCATAGAATAATAATGCACCGTCAGCAGGTGCTGTAATATTAACATCTGTTAATTCTGATAATTCGTTAGCTGTTGCTACAGAGTTATCTACGTATGCCTTAATAGATTCAGATGAAGCAAGTGTTGTAGCACTGGCTGTAGCAAATGTGTCATCATCTAAGAAAGCTGTACCTGAAACAGAAGTATTTAAAACTGGACTGGTTAAAGTTTTGTTTGTTAATGTATCAGTAGTTGCTCTACCTACTAATGTATCTGTTGAAGTAGGTAATGTAAGAGTTCCTGTGTTTGTAATACTAGATATAACTGGTGATGTTAAAGTTTTATTTGTAAGTGTTTGAGTTCCAGTTAAAGTAGCAACAGTAGAGTCAATAGCCACAGTCAATGTGTTTAATGAACCTGATGTGTCAATACCTGTTCCACCTGCAATAGTTAATGTCTCACTATCTAAATCTATAGATAATGCTCCACCACTATCACCTTGGAAATCTAAATCTTGTGCTGTTACTTGAGAATCAACATACGCCTTAATAGCTTTTGCTGACGCTAGAGTATCATCACTAGCAGATACACTCGATAAATCTGTATCAAGAACACCTGCTTTAAGATTATCTACTTCAATATTTGATAAAGTATTATTATCAGCATTAATAGTTTTATTGGTTAGTGTTTGTGTGCCTGTCAGTGTAGCTACAGTAGAATCAATAGCAAAAGTTACAGCATTACCACTACCACTTGTATCAATACCTGTACCACCTGTAAATGTTAGGGATTCAGAATCTAAATCAATACTTAATGCACCCCCCGTATCTGCTTGAAAGTCTAAGTCTTGAGCAGTTACCTGAGCATCAATATATGTTTTGATAGCTTTAGCTGAAGCCAAAGTATCATCACTAGCTGAAACAGAAGATAAATCTGTGTCAACAGAAGTTATACCAGTAGAAGAACCAATAACTAAAGTATCAATATTAGCAGTACCATCGAGATATAAATCTTTAAACTCTAAAGCACCTGTACCTAAGTCGATATCATTATCGGTGACGGGAACAATAGCACCATCCTGAAATCGAAACTGTTCTACAGGCGAACCGCCTACTTCTACAAATACACCAAATCTATTATTAGATGTATCTGAAACTATTTTATTATTAGCATCTAAGTCAGCAATAAGAGGTACGTAACCCCCTTCACCAGCAGTACCATCATGTTGGTGTCCTGTTGATGCAGCAAATGCAGCTTCTACCTGATTAAATTCATTATTAAAGTGACTTGCTTCAATAACGGAACCGTCAGTAATACTAGCTGATTCCTGCCTTGTATATGTTGTTCCCATTTATCTTCTACCTCCGGGTATAAATTCTAATTGATATCCTTTAAATGATATTGGTAAGTTAGATGAAAAGTCTTCTACACGTAATGCTACTGTAAAGCCACTTCCTTCTACTGATTGTCTTACTAAGTTTGCACCTGATGAACCATAAACAGCAGTCCCATATGTTGATGCTGCCAATCCATAAACTGCAATACCTGCACCTGTTGATAATGTATAGGCGTCAGGTTGAGGAACTTGAGGACTATCAAAGTCATAACGAACTTTAAAGTTTGCACTAACATCACCTTCATTCTCGTAGTTCCAAATAACTCGTTGCATACTTTTTCTAATGCCCGGGTCACCCATTGTCATATCAGGGGTTCTATAGAAAGCATCAATAGTCTTGGTTGTAGATGCTCGAATAAAAGAACTTCCTGATTCTTGCTTATATACATAACCATCATATCCACCTGATATAATTGTTTCATCATCACTAATAAAATCAGAGTCAGTGGATGATGCTTTTAAACCTATTAATTCAGAATACTCAAATCCTGCTCCACCTTCAGGCTGACCTTTAATAACACAGATTAATCCTTTAGCTGCATTTTCGGATTGGTCAGCACTAGTAGGATAAAACAACCGATATTGTGATTTATTTCTAATAACAAGTGAATTAATATTATGATTAGTAATCTTATCAATAATTTGTTGTACTTGTTTAGATATTGTGCCTAATTCTACGTCACCAATTCTATCTGTACCGGCAATTGTTCTTAGTCCGTCTGGTGCTAAGAAAATAACATCACCACCAAATTCCTGAATACTTCTACCATCTAAACATCCAATTTTTCGAGTAACAGGTTGTAATTGAAAATCTGCGGAAGATGTTCCTACAATTTTAAATATTTCATCATTACAAAAAATAAATAAATTATCACGGAAAATTTTAAGTCCTACTACAGGGGAATCTACTCGTATTTCACCGCCACCATTAACTGTTGTAAAATCATTAGTACCAAAAGGTGACATAAATTTAACAGAATGAGGATTGCTAGAATCACCTGAAAAGAATATATGATTCTTAAATACTTCTACATATTTAAAATTAGCACTACCCGTTGCATTAACATTAGTTACAGTATAACTGCTGTCAACAATTCGGGGTGTTGATGTCCCAGAACAAATAATAATGTTATCAGTACCATCAAAATTGAATTTTCTAAACTCATAGTTTTGTGTTGGTGTTCCTAATCCTGTAATTAAACTTGTCCAACTTCCTGAACCACTGGATGCATAACGAATACTTCCTCCTCTTCCTGCTAATACAACATTATTAAAAATAGCAGAAAATACTACACGCTCTGTTGATGAAGAAACAAAAGGAACAACATTAGTATTAAACTTTGTCGTACCTAATATTTTTTTATATCCACCGGCAATATCAGGTTCAAAGTTTTTTAACTCTAAAGCTTCTCCCGGAGACATAGAAAATACATCTCTATTAAGAACTAATCCACCTGAACAACTTACTATTGCAGGGGCTATATTAGAAGTATCAGGCATTAATTAACTAAACCTCCTGAAGATACAGTTCTAAGATTAACTCTTAAATCTCTGATATAATCAGGCTTGTTTAGCATTTCTATTCTAATTCTTTTTACACCATCTTCATATTCTGCATTTGCTATATTTGCCATAGGTACATCAGAACGTAATTTATATAAATAATATTTTGCTCTATTAACTATAACATGATGATACCTAGCAGGAAGTAGAGGTTCATCTGTATAAGCACTTAAATCTGTATGTGTTTTAAAATATTCATAAACAATAGTATAAGTATCTTTATCAGGAATAGGAGTTAAACCAAAGCTAGTATGATTTTGTGTTCTATAAACTCTCTCAGGCTTTGAGTAATTAGCATTAATTGCAAAATCACTATCTGTATTACTTCTTAAAAAATCATCATAGGAAATGTATCTTAATTTAAATGGTTGAAAATCTTCTGCTAATTTTACAAAATCAACATAATAATCTGCACTAGCAGTGTTAGATAAACTAATATAAATAGTAGAAACTGTAGGTGTAAATAGTACAGTTAATATTTTACCATCACCTACATTTGTCGGAGTAACAACATTACTACTAATACTGTCATCTCCTGATGAAGTTCCTATTTTAACTGTAACTGCTCCACCTAAAACTCTTGCAACTAATTGATATTGTCTATTAGTAGTAACAGTAACTGCTTGAGTAACTTCAGAAGCATTTAGTTTAATTCTTCCATTACCTAAAGATGAATATTCAGGTGAACCTGATACTGTAGTCCAATTGGATATATCACTTGTAAATTCAGGATTAGATATAACTTGTTTAGGTTTTAGATAAAAAGATTCAAAATCTACTTTACGCATATCAGCAGGTAAAGTGTATTCTTGTTGTCCTGCATTTGTATCTTGAGTAGTAGAGGTATGTAACCATGCCCACTCTAATTCTGCATTATATAAATCAGAAATAGCTTTATTAACAAAACCTTTAACAGAAGTCTGAACACCTCTACTAGCTGTAAAGTTTGTGCTAGTGAGTTCTACTTCATTCAGTTCTCTTAAGACATTGTTACATAAAGTTAAATAATTCATCTATACCCATTTCCTTTTTTGTTGACGTTTCTCTCTGCTTTCTTTTTCGGCAGTAGAAACTTTAATTAAACCTTTCTTTTCTAAGGTATCTCTTTCTCTATACCCTTGTTGTACCATCATACCTAAATGGTCTCTTAATTTATTTTCATTTCTATCTAAAATACGAAGCATATTAGTAGCAGCAGGTATTCTAATTATATTTTTAGTAAGGGGTTTATCTCTATCTTCATAAGATAAATTTTCTTCCCACACTTTACCTGTCTTTGTATTTTCGTAAATATATATTGGCATTATGGTAAGTTTAAAGGGGGAATAAATCCCCCTTTATTATTTATTGATTATGCAAATGTGGATGTCTGTGAATCAGTGTCAGCTAGTGTGCCACCATCATCTAAAGACATTACACAACACCATACTCTAACTTTAGCATCAATTGCACCAGTACCAATTGTTAGTCTGATTGCATCTGCTGCAGAGTAAGCGTAATTAGCATCAAGAGTAGTCATTTGACCTGTTGCAGCTACGGTTGCAGCAGCAGCATATTGGTCAGCATCTACACTATCACCAACTGCAATAGTACCTGAGTTACCAGCACCATCGGCAGTTAATACGTCTACGCCAGCAGCTAACACTAAGGAGTTAGCAGGAATAGGTAATACATCAAATGTATCGCCTGTTGCATTTGTAGTAGAAGAGAAATCTACTACATCTGATATTACTCTTGGAATACTAGAACCCCTTTTAGAAGGGATGTTAGTAGAAGTAATATTACTATTATAGTTTGTAGGCATAATATAATTCCTCCTCTATTAGTCGATTAAAATATGCTCAGCAAGTAGAGCATCAGTTCTTAGTACTTTTCTTCCGAAAACGTGTAAACCACGTACAACGTCAGCAAAAGAATCAGGGTCTCTTACAACTTCAATCTTAGCAATGTGATTTGCTGTTGAAGCAGCAGACATATGACCTGACATTACCTTCTCATAGTTATTTGTTGAAGAAGCAGGTAAGTTATTGCTCATGTAAAGCATAAAACCACCAATGTTTCCTTCATACACTTTACCGTTTCTTAGAACGCCATTAGCGTCTCCTGAGAAACGAGTGTCAAGTAACTTAGAGTCAGTTTGCTGTAATTGCTCGTAGAAAGCAGGTGAAGCGACAAACCATCTGTTTTCAAATGGAATATCTGCTGCGTTTAGTCTCTTAGAGTGATTTGCCATTAAGTTTAATGGGTCAATCTCAGATGTACCAAAACCTATGTCTTGTCCTGAACCGTCTGAACCAATAGTTGTTCCAGCGTTTGAGAACATATTAGACAATACGTTAGCATCATATGAGTTTTTAAGAGCATATGCACCAGATGAAGTTGCAACACTTTCAAAGTTAATGTGAGAGTGTCTCTCTTCGATGTCGTCTACTTTAAATGCAAACGCACTAGCTTGGTCAACAACCAAAGTAATTTGGTCATCAGCTAAGTCTTGTGGGTTTACTACTGAACCTCTTGTATAAGCTTGTACGCTTACTACAGGTTCTTTGATAATTTTAACAGTATCGCCAAAATTTTCAATTTCCCCAGCGTAATCTGTATTTGTGATATCCTCAACAACAGACGCTCTTCTGAAGAACTTTTGAACTTTTTGACTATATATCTGTGGGATAAAATTATCGTTTGGCAAATTTCCGTAACCGGAACTTCTTGATACTGCCATGTTATTTACCTCCTAAGGTATTATTATATATAGTTAGTTAAGTTGTGATTCTTCCTTCTCGTTTAGCAAGGTCGATTTCACTTTCTAACTTATCAAACTCATGAGGTTTAAGTTTAGAGATTTCTTTTAGACTCCAGACTTTTTTATCTTTTATCTTGTTTTCGTCTCCCACTCTTGTTTTGGTTACAGCTTTTGCTGCTTCCATTTTAGCTTCCGCACTAGATACTTTTGCTTTTTTAGATAGACCTATATCCATCTTATATAAATCAATTGCTCTAGCAGCAAGTTTGGCATTATCAAAATTATTGTATAACCAATCTTTAATCATGTCATCTTGCTCTTTAGCCCACTCATGAAAATTATCATCAGCTTTAATTTCATAAAAATCAGGGTGTAATTTTAATATTTCCACCTCTGCTTTTTCTCTAGCTAAATTTAATTGAGCATTTTTAATCTCTTCTAATTTAGCTTCCACAGCTTTTGATTTTTCATCAGCTTCCTCATATGCTAATGTTTTCATAACATCATACATTTCAGGATTCTCTTTTCTCCAATCATCTAATTCTTCCTTAGACATTTGGGGAAGGTAGGCTTTTTTGGTTGCTTCCTCGACTTGTTTTTTAAGTCTTAAAAGTTCATCTTTATGCTTTGAGATAGTTGAATCGTGGTGGCGTTTAAGGTCGTCATAGCGTTTCTTAAACACTCTATCTTCAGCATTTGCAGGGCGTTGTTCTTCAGGAGTAGCCTTAGATGTTTCTTCGGTGTCCTTGTCAACGGTAGCTGCATCCTGAGTATTGGGTTCATCGTCTTTCCAAATATCCTCACGGTCTTTGTTTTTGTAAGGTTTTGGACTTCCTAATGATTCAGACTTAGTCTCAACATTTGTTGATTCTGTGCCTTCCTCAATAACTTCAGTTTGCTTTTCTTCTTCGTTCATGAATAACTCCTTTAAGTTACGAGGGCTGCGAACGGTAACAGGTAGCTCTTATTTTGTCGTAAAAAATAAGGGGGCTAGGTTATCCTAGGTAGCCCTTTTAAACACTAGAGAAATTCTAGTGCTTTCCTACGTTAGTAGAAACTTGTTAAAATCCCGGTCTGTTAGTTCCGGTAGGTGCTTTTGATGTAGTAGATTTATTTTTATTAGAACTAACTAATCCACTTCTAGTTCCTGAACCACTAGATGATGAAGAGGATTTACTACTTCCTCCACTAGATGATGATTTAGATGAAGAACCACTAGAATAATTTCTTCCGGGTGGTCCTGAAGACCCTGTTCCTGCTTTAGGAGTACCAGAAGTCCCTGTTGGATAATTTCTTCCCGGAGGTCCTGATGCTCCCGGTGTAGATGGGGGTTTAGGAGTAGTAGTTGGAGCAGGTGGAGGTGCAGTATCTCCTCCTCTTTCTTCTTCTCTCTTTTTTAATAATTCATCTATGTCATCTAATAATTGTTTTTTTTCTTCGGTCATTATATCAGGAGTAGTAGCTTTACCCTTGGGTTCTTCAACCTTACCTACATTTTTATTTAGTTCAGTCATTGTTCTATTATAATCATCTTTAAATTGTTGATTATAATAAGGACCAAATAATCCTTTTCTATCTAAATCTAAATCCTCACCTGTTTGGAAAGCAATTAAAGCTGCTGCTGCTCCTTTAGTACCAGACTTAAGAGCATTAGTTATAGTATTTTTACTATTATCATCGCCCATTGCTATTGCCATATCTGCTATAAAAGCATCAGCATCGGCTCTATCTAATTTAGAAAGTTCTCCTAATAGGTTATCATTACGTCTTATATAATTACCGCTAGCATCTCTGTATCCGCCTGATAATAAGTTTGACACTGTTGATGCATTTTCTCTGTAACTATTCATTTTATCTTGGTCTACGTTAAAGGTATACATTCCTTTAGCTTCCGTAATATCACTACCAGTTAAAATTCCTGCGTATTTTAATTTATTAAGAGTTCCTTCGATAATATCTTTTTCTGCATATTTAAATCCAGCACCTAAAAGAGAAGGTAAACCATATCCACCTTTCTCACTAATAGCATCAAAGTTTACTGTTAAAGTACCATCAGTTAATTTTAAAGCACCCATAGAATCATAATAACCATATTGTTCTGTACCCGGAGTAAATATACTAGACATTGTCTTAGCCATTTGCATTGGGTCTTGACCCGGACCGAAACGCTCCATCATTTCCCGTTGCTGTCTTTCAGCAAAACTTTCGCCTTTATCTCTCTGCTCAACAATAGGTGTAGCAGGTTGAGTTACTTGTGCAGTAGGTTGTTCAACAACAGGGGTTGTTGGTACTGTTACATCAGTAGGTAATTTAACTTTTTTTGGAGCAGGCGGGATAAACATTTTATAACCTTTTACAGGTTCATACTGTTCTTTCCAATCTTGTGTTTGTTCATCAAAATTAAGTTTTACTCTACCTTGATTATAAATACCATAATCCTGTTTTTTTACTTCTTGAGATAAAGCTTGTGATGTTTCTGTTTCTGCCATTTTATTTACTATTCACTTGTTCCTTGAGGGCTAGTATTTGGCGAAGAGAATTGAGCTTCCCCTGTAGTCGGAACACTTCCAACTCCAATGTTGCCACCTCCAACGCCCGTTGCGTCAAGCGGATTTGCTCCTGTAGGTACTCCTCCAGCACCGCCCATGCCGGGGATTCCACCAACATTCCCAGTTGTTTGAGTTGCATTTTGACCTCCCATCATTTTTATATATAATGCTGCTTTCTCAGGGTCATTAATAACTTGTTCAGGGTCAATATCCATTGACTTAGCAATCTCTTTAAGTATTGTATGAAACTTTACAAAAGGTGCTAATGCAGGATTTGATGCCACTTGCATAAATGTCATTAATCTTTGTGACCTTACTTCTTTTTGCATTAAAGATGATGTACCTCTTGCTTTAATAACTAAATCTCCTCTAATCTTTTTTGAATCTTTATTAAATTGCATATTCCATGCGAATAGAGATTCGCCTAATGGTCTTAATAGATAATCATCAATATTTTTTATAACTGTTTTAATATTTAAAGCTGCTGCTCCTAATAGCATTGACATACCTGCAGCAGTTCTTGTAGTCGATTGTATTCCTGTTTGTCCATGAGAATAAGAAGGAATACCTGTGGACTCATCCGCTAACTGTCTAAATTTATCAAACATCATTAAATTTTCATTTGCTGTATTTGGAAATTTAATACCATGAATAGCTTGACCAGTTTGTCCACTTTGTCTTCTAAATATTTTACCCGGATAAACAGACATATCTTGTCCCGGCACTAACATTGTTTCATCAACGTCAAAAACTAAATTACCTGCTAGTGCTAAGTTATCAATAGCCATACGTGCATGACCATTCATAATTTGTTGAGAGTCATCCATATTCTCAGGAATACCTACACCAAAGAATTGATAAGGATTAATTTCATACGGACAAACCATGTAGGGTAATCGAGAAGGTGTAAATGGATTTAATACTAATCTTAGAATATGACCATTACATACCCAAGCATTAATATCGACTTCATTTAAAACATCTATATCATCTTCATTAACTATTAAACCTGCTTCTTCGGCAAGTGATTTATCCATTTTGCCCCAGTACTCAAATACCTCAAATCTATCTTGCTCATAATCTGCTTGATTTTCTCTATCATATAAAGCTGTTTCATAACTACGTGCTTGATAGTTTGGACCACCTTCAATACAATTTCTAATAGCATTTTCTCTAAAGAAAGGTCTATTTAATAAATCACGCATATCGGAGGCTGTAAGTTTATGTCGCTGAATAACATAATTACAATCTTCAATAGATGTAGCATTAGGGTCTTGATAAAAATCCCAACAGCTAACTGCCTCTATCTTAGGAGTTAGTTTTGTTTTAGGATTATAAAATAATTCATCTGAATCATCTTCTTTATCCCAGCTATGTAATTTCTTTTCATAGTTGAATGGACCTTTTAATATTCCTGTACCTAACAGTGTCATTTCAAAAATGATATGTCTAAATACAGTAGAAGCTAAGGATTCATCTAATTGGTCATGAATCACTTTCTCCATATTTTCTGCTGCTTCTCTTGCAGGTTCAATTTGCACCATTGATTTCAAATCAGGTGCAGGACCTTCTTCAAAAGGTAATGAACCATATTCTTCTTTTAAGCCGCCTAAGATTTCATTAATAGTTGTACCGGGTTTGATTTCTTTACCATCCCCCGGATAACCATAAGGACTTTGGGCTTGGGCTTGCTGTTGATTGTCAGGCTTTAAGTGGGCATACTTTGAAGCACCTTCTGGTATAGTTGTCGGTTCTATACCAATAGGAAACTTTCCTTGAGAAAATAAAACTTCAATTATTTGACCGTAAGCAGCTAGAACTTTTGTTTTTGTTATCTTAACAAATACTTTAGACTTTTCGTTTTCACGAAATGCTAAATCAGAACCATAGATTCCTCTATAGTTTCTGTATGCTCTTAACCATCTTTTCTCATCAAATAATCTTGCGTCTTCAGACTTTTTAAATTTCTCTTGGATTAATGCACCAAGACCATAGATTTCTTGTTCTTCTTCTTTTAAAGAAGCAGCGTTATCTGTGCCTGTATCTATATCGTTCGTTATTGCCATTAAATGGTATTAGAGTTCACCTTGAGAATATTTTTTCAGTAAAGATTTATCTAATGCATATTTACCTGTTTTAGGATAAGCAATGTTTTCTCCGCTTTTCATAGCATCTGCTGGGAAAGAACCACCTTGTGTTAAAAGACTATTCTTTACAGCACCATCTGCAGAAGAAGACATTTCACCTTGCTTGTATGTTTTACCTAATTCAGATTTAACATCCATTTGCATTTTGCTTCTTTTCATCATTTTTGTTTTACTCCTTTTAAGTTTTTTTGTATGTAAGGTAATAACCAAGGGTTATCGACCAATACAGTTGTTAGTCCATTCGCAATAGTATTGCAAATTCTTTCTTCTTCTCTATCTTCTAATCCTATTCCCCATTGATAAAATATTGCATGAAGTATTTCATGAATAAATGTATTTGTATGAGAAACAGAATCTTCCTCTAAAGATAAAGCTATTACTCCATCAGTTGTAAGAAATTGTCCATTTATTTCATTACATTTAGATACAATAGAATCTAGACTTTTAATCTTATAATCTCTATATCCTATTTTAATATTTGTTTTAATATCCGAAATTTTCATCTATTGGTTTATATTGTCTTTCTCTTGATAAAGGAGAGTGTGTTTGTAAACTATGTGGATGAACAGGTCTACTCATACATCCATATCTTAAAGCATCATATGCATGGTCTTCTGCTTTAGTATCTACATCTTCACTATTATTTTTATCTAGTGGAAGCATAGGCAAAGTTCTTAATAAATTTTTACAATTATTTAAAATATACAAAGTAGGTTCATTTGTATTTTCATTTAACTTTAATCGTTTATGGATTTCTATTTTACCATTAATACGACTTCGGGGGCTACGGTCAGAGGGTCTCCATCGACAACCTTCTTTAATCATTGTTTCTGCAATGCTAGGTCCAATGTCACCTCTGTTAGCCCAAGTAGAAGAGTCCAATACACCGTACCGAATATATTCACCGTATTCTAATTCTAAAACTTTTCTTGCAAACTCATCTGCAGTTACTCTTTGTGTATAGAGTTCTCGATAAACATACATGACATTATCATGGTCTACTGCAAACCATAAACAACAAGCTGGTGAACTATACCCCCAGTCTGCTGCTCTAAACTTCATCCAGTTATTAGGTATCTCAAAATTTTCTAGAACATGAATATCTCTATTAAATTCTGGAAAACTAGAATCTTCATAAGCATCCCAATCACCTTCTAAAAACTGTTTACGTTGTACTTCAGGTAAAGAAGAAAGCATAATAAGATAATCATCTGTTTGCATTAAATAAGGATTATCTTGTAACTTTGCAGGGATAAATCTTCTTGTAATAGATTTTGTTCCTGCCATTGTAGGTATTTCTACATTAAAAGCTTTGTTAGGCTCACCGGGTTCAACAAACATTTTTTTTACCCAATGAGAACCTACGTTTCCGGGGTTACCTGTTGCTCTCATATACACAGGTATTTGAGGGTCAACGCTTCGTAAAGAAGACCGAAGAAAATTATAAATATCTTCGGTTGGATACTGAGGTAGTTCATCTATTCCAATCCAAGTGTATGATTGTCCTTGGTAACGTAATACATCAGTTAAGTTCTCTGCGTATCCAAACTCTATTCTAGCACCTGAAGGAAATCTCCATTCTTTTTCTTGCTCTCTCCACTTTGCACCGGGATAAGCTTTAGGATAAAGATTAAGAGAGTGATTAATAATATCTCTTAATTCAGGCATCGTACGTCTAATAAACAAACCACGATGAGCAGCTTTGTGACAGTATCTTAATGGGTCAATTAATAACGCATAAGATTTTCCACCACCTCTTGCACCTCCATAAAATACTTCACGTTCAGGTGCGGCTAGAAATTCTGTTTGAGGTCCTTCGTTAGGTTGAAAGATAACCTCTCGTTCACCAATTACTTTTTGAATACTTGGTGTTGTTTCATCTATTTGGGATGTTTCTAATACAGTAGAAACTTTCCCTTCTAAAGCATTATCTAAATCTTTTAATTTTTCTTTTTTAGTCTTATACTTTTCTTGCTCTTGTTTATATTTTTCTCGAGCCTTCTCTAACTGCTTATAAGAATTAGTTAAAGATTCAGTAGCAGACTTTTTTGCTTTAGCTACAGATTCAGAAATCTTAGGAGTAATAACTTTTCTTTTTCGACCTTTAGCTTTAGGCTTCGGTGGTTCTACCAACCTCTCATTAGAATCTTGCGTAATCCCATGCCCGTCACTTTCCTGTCTGTTTTTCTCATCAACCATTCTGCAACTTCCTTATACGAGCAATTGTTTAAATATTTTTCTGCTTCTTTTAATGCGTCTAATTCTGATTCTACAGGGACAAGATACTCAGAGTCATTTTCATCAACTTTATATCCGAAAGGAATAACTCTTGCTCGTCTTTTTCGTCTTTGATAATTATTCGATTGTTCCTGTTGTTCCATGTTTAGGTGGTAAAATAAATATTCCTGTTGCTTGTTTGACGTTCATGTCAATACGCTCTTTTTTAGAGACACCTACTCTATCTAAAATTTGTTTTGCAGCTTCCATTCTAATATTAACACCCGGTGTTGAACCATCTTCATCTAAAGCATTAATCATTCCTAATGCTGCTTTAGGAGAATGAGCGGCTAATATTTCTTCTGCTCGATTAATAATTTCTTCTTTTAAATTTCTAACTAATTCAGGGTAGTATGACTCAGAGTATCCTGCTATTTCGGCAGCTTGTTTAGCATTACCGTTTGCCTGACCAAATAATGCGGTTAGGAAAGTCTTTTGCTGTTCTGAGATTTCTGTTTTCTTAGGTTTGTCAATATTAAACATAAGTTATTAACACCTATTCTCTATTATACATACGGATAAACTACTTGTCATTAAAATTATACACCCTTTTTATGTTTTTGTGATTTTGGAGGTGATTTTTTGCTACCACTAGGTCCTGCCCAAAAGAATTTATCAGCCCAGTATGCAGCACTAGTCTTTCCTCTGGCTATATTTTTAGCATGACGTGACTTAAAAGATTTTCTTGCCTCAGCAGAATAATTGTGTCCCATTTTTTGGTCACCAAATCTAATGATTTTAACATTCTCACCATCTTTTACAGCTACAATTCCTTTTTTAGTAGGATGATTAGGTGTTTTTTTTGGTGAATTTAATTTAGATAGACCATATTTCTTTAATTTGTTTTTAATTGATTCTACTGAAGGCATAATTTTTAGGATTTCTTTTTTAATTTACCTGCTTTTGATAAAGCTATAACGATTGCTAAAGTTTGTTTAGCCTTTTTAGGACTGTTACCTGTATTTTTAGCATAGGTTTTTTCTGCCTTTGCTCTTTTTTTACTAGGTTTAGAACTTAAAAGTTCTTTAATGTTTTCTTTAACAGTCTTTTTAGACTTACCTTTTTTGAGAGGCATTATTTATTTCCTTTTTTCTTAGCATTTAAATATTCACGAAGAGTATTAAATCCTGCTTTTTTAACTTCATCTAAAGTTACAGTACTGTAAGTATTACCTTTCCAAGTAAAAGTAGAATCAGTTCCTTTTTCTTTTCTTGCTTTTTTAAAAGCTGCACCAAAAGAAGATAAATCTGTTGCTGATGTGCCAGTATTATTACCTTTATCTATTTTTTTATTAGATGATGAAGTAAACATACCTTTAGATATGTCATTACCTTTAGGTAAAATAGGAGTAATTGCAGTCGCTCCTGTTAAGGCTAAACCTGCTGCTCCCATTTTAGTTTTTGGCATAAGTCTACCTAGAACACTTTTAGATGAAGCTACATTTGCATTTGCTTTGCCTGCAAGGTTAGAATCATCATAGTATTTAACTAACTCATTCTTTTTTACTGGAAGTTTATTTTTATCAAACTTTTTAAAATTCTTACCATAGTACTCTGCTTGTTTGTTTTTAGTATCAAATACTTTAGAACCTTCTTTTTTCTTTAGTGCTTCATCAAAAGTATCTTTTTTATTTGACTTTTTAATTTTAGGATTTACTTTTGGTGTTTTAGTTTTAGTTGTTTTCTCAATAATCTTTTTACCATCCCAAATTAATTTATTTTTTGTAATAAATTGTTTTACATCTTTTAAAGCTTTCGCTCCATATTTTTTTGTAAATTCTATTGCTCCTTTTGAAAGGAACACTTGTGCCATTTTAAGCATTACGCTCTACCTCCATTTTTATTCCTAGCAAAGGAACGATTTTTATATTTACTTACTACACGTAAGTTTTTCTTTGAGTTGTTCATTGGATTTCCATCCTTGTGGTCAACATCTTTCCCACTTCCTTTTTTGACAAAACCTTTTTTCTGCATTTCTCTTCTGGCTTTGTCTCGAGAAACTCTTTTCTTAATGGCTTCAGGTTTACCTTGATAAGAAGAATATTCTTTTTTATAATCCCTACCAGTAGATTTATTACGTACTCTTTTTTTTTCTGCCATTATTTTTTCTTTAACTTAGTAATACTTGTTCTAGTAGTACCTGTTGTATTTTTTAACATTCCTTTAGCAATATCTGTTCCTTTTGTTAGGTAGTTATAATCATAACCTTTACCTACAAACTTAGGACTTAACTTTTCAAATAAAGGTAACTTAGAAGCAGGTGTTTGCTCTAAAGCAGATTTCATTTTTTCTACTTTAGTAGGATTTTGTTTCATAAAGTCTATAGCCTTATCCACTGCCTGTTGACCAAATTTTTTAATAGCGGGTGATTTTAAACCTGCTATTAACATTTTAATTATTGCGTTCATTAACCGATGACTCCTTTAATTATTGCAATAGCTATAATAACAGCTACAGCACAAGCAAACATCTTTCCTTGTTTGTTTAGGTTATTCCATTTTTCTTTTAACCATTCTATTTTTTCTTTCATGTTACCCTCCTATAGGCTCTTGTTTTATTTGCGATACGTTTTGGTTGTTTCACAAACTGTTTTCCTTTTTTGTTACCTTCTGCTTTTGCTTTATTGGTTGCAGCTTTTTCTGCTTTACTTAAAGCTGCCCAAGCTTTTTTGGGTAAGTATCTTCTTTTACCTTCAGACTTCTTACCGGAAGAAGTAGTCCATTCTTGTTCTGTCCACTTCTTTAAACTCTTCTGTGATTTTTTTAAACCTTTACTCATGCATATCCTCTGTAATATCAAAACCTTTACTTCTTTTAACTACATATTTTTTTGCAGCAGGTTCTGAATTAAAAACATCTAAAGCTTTTACTTTTCCTTCTTTAAACATTTTAATAACTTCTTCTTCTGAGTATTGTTTACCGTTAATAACACTGGGGGCTACTACCCATTTCTTTCCTTGTCTACCTAAAGATATTGGAAAATGAACAGTAACCTCGTGTGACATTACTTAAGTTTAATTTTCTTACGTGCTGTGGCACTTAACTCTTTGTAATGATAAAGTCTTTGACTAGTTTTTGTATGTATCTTACCTGTATGGATTTCTCCATTAGGCATAGCATGTTGGAAACCTTTCCACTCTGTGCCATCTTTTAAATAATGTCCCTTGGATTTCCAAGATGATGATTTTGTTTTATATGCCATGTTATCTTATTTGAGGTAAATAATGTTCTTCCACTTTTATTGTAATCGTAACATTATTATTACTACTACATAATCCTCTAAATTTATCTCCTTGATATAACCAAAAGCCATCGGTTATTTGTATTAAACCATTAGCTATTAATTTTGTTGTTTCGGCTAAAGTGTAATATGTTGTATTAACAGAATCATACCAGTCTAAAGAAAATGTTAATTGATTAGAAGTATTGTTAGCAATATAAATACTTTTAATTTCTGCTTCATAATTATTAGGAACTGTATAAATATCCTGATTAGATGTTGTTAATTCAAAACTGACTGTTCTACTTTTACTTGCCATTAATATCCATCCTGTACTAATAATAAATCAAAAGATGCAGAAGCAGAAGAAGTAGAACTTGATTTACCTGATATATAAATATCTGACTTTTGAGGTATTACATTAATTGCATTAAAGATAACAGTTGTCTGTCCACCTCTAA
>Ga0208161_1000799_pt1 | contig 17426 bp, 1 predicted proteins | sample CB_VirMetaG_3_FD_184538 | JGI IMG/M metagenome (GOLD analysis project Ga0208161, IMG submission 184538) | Freshwater to marine saline gradient viral communities from Chesapeake Bay - CB_1508_1S Viral MetaG (SPAdes) (version 4) | ecosystem: Environmental > Aquatic > Marine > Coastal | place: USA...
AATGATTTTGAATCAATATATTTATCCTCAATAGAATTTATAAACAAACTAGCTAACCCTGCAGTACCAGCAGCAGTTCCAGTTACAAAACCAAGACCAAGTACGTTTCGAGAATACATTGATTTCAACCAAAATAAAGTTGATTGAAAAGTTATTGGACCTTTACCTTTATCTAAATTACCTTTAAACAGTATTTTGTCAAAAGCAGTACCTTTCTTTAAATCTTTGTATCGAATACCATACCAGAAATAATACAAATAGCTTTCCAATAATTCTGCTGAAGGTTTTTTAGAATTTTCGTTTGCAGTAGTTCTAGGATTACCTACTGGTGTTTTTGCTCGAACACCTCTGTTACTACGAGTTTCAACGTAAGAGTTTGATTTTGCAAAATTCAATAATGAGTCAACAATAGGCTCAGTATATTGATATTGTGCAAAAGTATACATTGATGCTATAAATAAGTTAGCAACTTTAGCTAAATCGTAACTTTTTTTGTTGGCGTTACGTTCTAAAGCATCTTCGTTTTGATAACTATAAATGTTTCCTTCGTGATCAACTAATGGAGCAATACCGTAAAACGGTACAGAAGAACGACCAAAACGATCATCTTGAACACCTAACTGGTCATCAATCGGTGATATTCTGAGTGCATCAGTATAAATATCCATCATGTGACCAAAGCTTTGCAAATTTCCTGGATTAAGTAATTGTTCTGAAAGTTCTCCAATAAAATTTGGAAAAAAGTTATCTGGTATAAAAACAGCTCCAGACGAACCATAAAGATTCTTAGCCTCTTGAGTCAAACTAATAAACTCTTCATACATTGCTAATACTTGAGGAATACTTTCTATCTTTTTGTATTCTTCACTAGCAAAGTCTTCATTTGCTTTTCTATTAGGTTCCATATAACGAAGATTATAACGATTAATCCAAAAAGTATTTAAACCGCTATCTACTTTATAAAACAAATCATTAGATAATTTGAAATTTTCTAAGCGATTTTCAGCTTGTTCTTCAGTTATTAAATTCGATTGAATTTGAAAATTCAAAGAATTTTTATAATTTTTTAAACGTATCTCATATTCTTCATTTAAAGTATTCATATCTTTTATACGATGATATTTTTTCATCCAAACAATATCGTTAAAAGACAAAGCATTTTTAATAGCTTTATCAAATTCTTTAGTATATTTAGAATGAAGCTGACCTGTTTTTTTTCTATCTAAAATTAAATCAACTGTTTTATCGTACCCTAAACCGTTTGTTTCAGAGTATTTATTAAAATTATTATGTATTTCTGTAAATTTGCGAATACGTTGTTCAAATAATCGTTGACCTCTTTGATTGTTACGGTTTTTAATTGAAATCATTATTTCAAACAAAGGATTGTTAATTAATTCCGGTCTTGAAAACCAGCGATCATTATAACTCAATTCAGGTACAACTACAACAGAACCTTCTAAATTACTTTCGGTTTGTTTATACGTTTTAGGTATAAGTTGAAGAATCATGTTGTTATTTACCTGCTTAATTTCTTGAGAACTACTTTCGATAAACTGAATGTGTTTACGAAAAACTTCTTCTAAAAACAAAGGAAGATTTAAATACTCGTTACTATCCGTAAAACCAGTTGTTTGATATAAAATATCTTTTAACTTTTCTGAAGTCAATTGTTTCTTTGAAGCTTCAATATATTTATTTAGCAAAATTTTAATATGATTTATTTGATTAAAACCAAATGGAATTTTAGCTTCAATCAAAATATTATCAATGTTTTCTAATAAATTTTGAGCTAATGCCACGTTAGATGTTGCATTTTCACCAATAGATAAATACTTCATTAAACTATCAATATATTCTTTTGATTCACGAAAATTGAATATATTTTGAAGACCGTTAATTTCAGTTGTAAAAATTTCAGATTGATTTTGAATAAGCATAAACTCATCCAAGATTTCATTAAAAAAATCGTAATCAAGTCTGTTGGTATTTTTGTTTTCTTCGTAATGCGTAATAATTTGATAAATTAAAGAATTTGATTTATCAGTCCATTGTTTAATTTTATCTTGTAAATGTACTGCTGTTTTTAAATACAAACTCATATCGTGATTTCGTGTCAAAGCACGAAATGCATCTTTATGATTAGCAGAAAGTTGTTTGTATAAATCTTGTAATATAAAATGCTGTTCTTGTATTTTATCCCAAATATCGTTTCTAGCATCATCGTCTTTAGTTATAATAGATGATTTAGAAATCATTCGTGTTTCTTTGGATTTTTTAATAAACTCGTCAATAACATCACTTAATGACGTAGTGCTTTCATCCAAAGATTTAACCAAAGCTGAACTATATGTAATAACAATATTTGAAAAATTATCATTATTTGCATTATGTTCGTGAAAATGTTTAATTACTTTATAAGCTATTGGTTTGTTTTGAGTAAAATCGTTTGTTTCAGCCGGTACTATAAAAGTTGACGGCATGAGCATACCCATAACGGGTTTAACCCCCAAGAAACGAAGACCATCCATATAAACGTGAAGTTGATCTGAATGAGACATTTCATTAGCCGGGGTCAATGGACTTACTATGGCAGTCGATTTGACTTCCGAAGCATCCATTACTTTAGTCTTGTGATCAATGACTAAACCTTCATTACCATTGCGAGAAATAAATACCATGTCTATAAAACCACCTTGATTTCGTTCTGTACTAAAAACCAAAGGTTGAATAGCAACAATCATATCTGAGTAAACATCGTGTGTTACACTCGTATTATCAATATAATTGTTAGATCGTTTTCTAAAATAAGAAATACTTTCTTTAAAGATTTTCGATATATAAACAGCAGTATCTTGTAAAGCATCTTCGCTAAAATTAACAACAATTTCTCTTTCACCAACAGGTGTATTGATTTTTTCAGAAATTTTATACTTACCCGCTTTAGCTTGTGAAATCATATAATTCAATAAAGAACCGGGTATCACTTCTGAAATATCTGTTACTAAATCTACACCAAATAAATCTTGAAAAAATGAAGAATCTGTATCAAGTTTTTCTAAAACATCTTTATCCAAAAAAGCCATTTGAAAACCTCCTGTATCAGGATTTTTTTTCATGTGATTACCTGAAGTAGATGTTAACTTTTTTAATACAAATTCAAAAGCATCTGATAAAACAACATCATCATACAAACTACCTGTCATTCGCGATCTTTTTTGAGCGATTGACATAATATTATCGTCATCTTTGGTAGCGTATGGATCGTTTAATTTCTTTTTGTTCGAAGGAGTTGTTATATCATAATTAAAACGATTTATTCTGGTATAATTACGACTACCTTTTTTAACTGAACTTGTGAGATTATCATCAGAATTAAGAACTAATATGTGTTTACCAATATCTTCTAGCGAAGCTTCTTTGTTAAGGGTTTCAGGATTGCCAAAAATACCAGCTCTACCCTTCATACCATTAGCTTGAAGTTTGATTTGAGCTTTCTGAAAGTCTTGTTCTGTAGGGAATACTATTCCGCATTTACCTCTAGCCATGGTTTTTAAATTGAGCAAAGAATTTTAACATCTTCGCTGTTAATCATTCGGATCATAGCGACTTTCTGATACTTAGTCATCCAGTCGTTATCTGGGAAAATTTGGTCAAAGTTATAAAACAAATCAACAACATTTTGAGTGTCACTTAAAGCAAACAATTTACTATCTTCAGGTTTAACTGTTGATGGATCAAAAGAAACTTTTGAAAGTTCAGTAGCATTGTTTTTGCGAAGTTCTTTAACATCCGCATTTTTGTAACTATTAAATATTGCAAAAGCTTTTTTAGTATAAACGTTGTCTTTATGATTAAAATTATCTTTTATAGTATCCCATATTGATTCAAATTGAACCAATGTATATGTACCTTTTGACATAGGATTAATCAATTCTTTCAATAACATTTCTGATTGTTGACTATCAAAAATTTCTGCTTTTTGATTATAATTATCAAATGCTAATTCAAGAGCTTCTATCAAATTATTTGTTGCAGTTTTCATTATGTTTTCAGCAATTTTTTGACCAAGCATTGTAGACAAAACACTTCTCAGCATTAAATCTCGTTTAGCTTTTTCTGTTGGTTTGGGTGCTTCTTTTAAGAAATTTATACCTCCAACAGTAATCAAACGACCTGTATCTTGTCTTAACTCTTGAACTTTTTCAATATAAGACTCTTTGTTTATATCAATAGGTCTTCTAGAATAACCTTCGTTTTTCGCGTATTCATAACGCAAAGCATCATTTGCAGCTTTTAACAGCATTTTTGATTTTGAAAAACGAGATTTTCTATCATTAAACGGATTATACAAATCAGAACCAAATCCTTCAATATCTATCAATCTGTAATTGTAGATTCTATTTTGATTACTATAATCTTCAGCTTTAGTTCTTTCAAAAATGAAAGTAACTTTTTTCTTTTGAGGTTTTAATTCAAAAGCTTTACCTCTAAACAAATCTACATAATAACGATTTGGTAAAATTTCAATAGTATCTTCGATAGCAACTCTTTTTTTGATTAAAAAATCTCTACCCATGTCAATTTCTTGAACTTGTATTGAATCTGTATTCAAAAACAAACCATCCATTTCTTCATACATTGTAAATGAATATTGTTCTTCTTCATTAACAAATCTAACATTTGATTTAAATTCATCTAATGTATAACGAGTTGGAGAATAATTTGATTTTTTGGCATTAGTAACAATCAAACTTTTAGCAAAATTATCTAACATTTTTGCTCTGTTTACTTTGTCTGAATTTGCCAAAAAGTTAGAAACCGCTTGAGACAAAGTATCAATATATGTATCGTAACCAACTAATGTTTTTGATACATTATACATTCTATTGTGAGCATTTTGAAAAAAGCTCATAACAACTAAATTGTCAAAAAATATTCTAGCAGTTTTTCTTAATTCAGGTTGTTCGCTTTTGGTAACGCTTTCAATCCATTCTCTCAAATGTTGTAAATCAGTACCCTGAATACGCTCGTTAGTTAATTTAACGGTATTGATAGGTATACTTTGTAAAGTAGTTTTATCTTCTAAAGACGTTTCTATGTGAAACGCTTTAATTAAAACGTGGTTACTTATGTCGTAACCCGGTATTTCTTTTTGAACGACTTTTCTAAGTTCTTCTTGAAAATTCAAAAAGCTAGACGATAAACTATTCACATCTTTTGCAGAACCAAAAAAAAGTTCTTCGGCTTTTTCTTTAATACCGGGTAGCATAGAAACCAAGAAAGAAGGCCAATATTCTTGAATCATTTCATAAGTAATCTCAGTATTGAAATTATTAAAAAAGTCTTTACGTTCTTCAGGTGTAAAAAATTTATAGAACATATATCTTGATGATAAAAAGTCGAATGTATAATTATCGACTTCCATGAAATCTTTCAAATAATTACCTTCAACAAATTTACGCAAAGAGCTTTGTGTAAAAATCTTAGGAGTTTTTTGATTTAAATATTCATCACGAGTATTTTCATAAGATTCAATCTTACTTAAAGAATCAGGCATATTACCATCTCTTCTAAGCGGTATCATAAATTTAGTAGAATTTTCAGAATAAACCAACATTGTTAAAAATGCATCCATTATTTCAACGTTTGCTACGGCCCAAGCATCATTTTTAGCATCTCCGTTTGCAACGTCTAACTTTTCGTTAGAAATAAAGCTTTTTAATTTTGCTGTATTCTGAGCAACTTTAGCAATGTGTATATTTTTTTGATTGTAACCTAATAATCTTCTTGTACTTTGAAACAAGAAAGGCAGTCTATTAGATTTTGAATCTGCTTGAGGATATAAATTTCTTTCGTGAACTTTTAATTGTTCACTATTACCAATAGCTATTACTTTAGAATCATAGTTTTCAATATAAGCAGATTCAGTTAATTGATAAGCGTTGCTGATATGTATTTTTAGCTCTGCAGCAGCTCTAGCAAATGCATCTTTTAAAGCATCGTATCTTGTTTGAAATTTATTATTTACAACATTCATATAATAATACTTTGTAAATAAATTTACAATAGGTGTATTAAGAATGCGAATAATAGTTTCTGGATCAATGTTTCCGGTATTCTTGTTAGTCAAACCATCGCGACCCCCTAGTATCATCATAAATGTGATAGGACCGGTAATGAATGAATTAATACCACTCATAAATGGATCAGGGTTTTTGGTAACGTCCAAAAACAAGTTGATAAACTGAGAGTTCCACAAAGAAGTAATCTGACCTTTTACATCATACGTCTGACCTACAATAGCTTTTTTGTCCATAAAACCTTCAATAGGTATCTGAAAGTCATCTTGTAACTCTAAAGGTGATTTTTGAAGTCTTGAAAACAACGAAATTGCAGACGCACCAATACCAATACCTTGGCCAGTATTTAACATCACACTACGAAGCTTAGCCACTTTTGATAAGTCATATACATCTGACCATTTAGATATGGCTTTATCTGCTTTAGAGTATTTTTGAGTAAGAGAGCTTAATTTTTCAACACCTACCGGAAATAATGACAACAATATAGCAGGTTCTGTTTTCATGTTTTTTAATTCAACATCCAACAGATCGTTTAAAATAGCTTCTCTACCTGAAATTATTTTTAAAGCTTGATTCTCTTTAGAACCAAATTCAGGCATTTGAATCATTTTTTCTAAATAGTTTTTAAGCAATACATTTAAATCATAACCGGCTATTTCTATATTGCGATTGTTTAACTTTTCAATATTATTTAAAGAAATTGCCAACAGCTCAGTATTTTTTTCAATACTTTTTTCAATTGTTGAAATAACTTCTTGATTTGATTGTGTAAATTTAGCTAAAATCAATTCATTATTTAATTTAACTAAAATCTCTTTCAAACCTTTAGCTGTAATTTTTTGATTTTTAATTGCATCAGATATTTTGGTTGGAATTTTTTTCCTACCAATTTCTAACATATTCTTAGGATCAGTTAAAATTTGATTATAAGTTTTTTTAATTTCTTTCTGTATATCTTTAAATTCAGACAAACCTTCAGTTAAAGACAAAAGACGATTTAAAGAATCTACGTTTTGTTTTTGAATATCGTTTAAAATATCAGAAACAACTTCATCAACACTTGTTTTAACACCATTGTATTTAATAGTACCGTTTTTGTTAAACGTTGGTGTTTTAGAATAAGTAGTCACTTTGTCAAAGTCAAAGTCAAAACCATAGATATAAACCAATTCCATAGGTAAAACTACTTTGTTACCTTCCCATGGTAATAGATATTCTTTGATTTCAACAGCCGTAGCAGAGTGACGGTTATCCATCGGAGTACGGTTGATAATGGTTTCTCGCATTTCTGCAGGAATCCTTGGATCGTTATTTTTGTAAGCTTCTTTAAATTTGGTGTAAGCGTAAACAAAGTTTGCTTCCTTAGATATAAGAGGATCACCAAATGTTTTTAAAATCCAACCTCTGTAATAATCAGGTATTGGCATTTTAATTTCAGGAAGTCTGATTTTATCATTTTCAATTCGATAAAATTTCAACTCACCGTAAATGTCTGGTTCTTGAATAATACTCTTAATAGACTGGTGACGAATAGTATTGACATATTTCGAAACACCTGATAAGAATACGTTTAAGAATTGTCTAGAACCAACAACCTCATCCAACGTTTTGTCAGAATTAGTGATAAATTCAGAAAGCTGTTTCAAAGTACCGGCATCCATAGTACCGTTACTTGACATTTTCAGCATTTGTTGATTAAACAATTTCTTGTTTGCAACAGTTAATTCTTTAGTAGTTTGATTTAATTTAAGACCTAGTTTAGCAAAATAATCCAATTCATTAGCTGAAACAAGACTAGACATTAAATCATTGAACTTTTCTTCATTTTCAAAAAAGTCAATCTTTTCTTGCTCGCTGAATAAATTGTTTTCATACAAATCTATTCCAAACAATGCACTTTTTTGAGAAGAAAGTACAGCTTGAGACTTAGAAGTAAGAGGTTCGTTAAATTGCAAACCGTAATTAGCTACTGAGAAGTCGTGAATAACACCTTCTTGAAGCATATTTTTAACAGCAGAACCGAAAGTATCAACGTCTATTTTATTAACGATTGTCATATCCCACAGTTCTAAGAAACGATCTGTATCTTGAATATGTTCGCTAAACATTATTGGCGTAAAAGCCGTTTTTAATTGAACAAAATAAGGTAATGCAGTAGCTTCTTGCTTTTTAGAACCAGTTGCTTGAGGCTTTTGAGTTTTAAAAACAAAGTTGGATTCAATATCAACAGGTTGTTTGTTGTATGTAGGTACCAAAATACCATTTACCATAGTAGGTTTACCATGAGGATTTAGTACCGGGTTTATAGTCCAAATTGTATCATCAACAATATTACCCTCAAACCTTAATTTTTTATCATCAGTAACGGTTTTGTTGTAATCAATTGCTTTTTGAAAAAAGAGTTGATATTGATAAACATACATTTTTTCAAAATCTTCAGGCCATATGCCGTTTTGAACCAGTAATTGTTTATAGTAATCCAATGGGATTCTACTGTAAGCATCCGTACCTTCAAAACCACCAACAATATTTTTTTGAATTTCTTTAATTTCATCAAGAAGCGTTTTCTTAATTTTAGGATCAGATTCTTTATCTACCAACTTTTTAAGTCTTGCTAAAACTTTTAATGAATCCTGACTATTATACATTTTAGTAATGTCAGTATTTACTTTTATTTGAATTTCTTGAGTATTATTAACTATTTTACCATCCATTCTATCAATGGTAGAGTTAAAATTAGCTACGTTTTTACTAGAACCAACTGATTCTTGACGACGTAAGTAATTCTTAATATTACCAAACATTGCAGGAGAACCTATTGCAAAAGTTTGAGTAGTGGTCAAAGCAAACCTAGAAATCAAAGCAAGTTCTTTAGCTATATCTAAAGCTTGTTGTTCTGTTATAATGTAATGAGCATTGTCTAAAACAAAACCAGTATGATCATTACCATTTTTTACATCTTTACCAGGAATATCTTTAATTTCAACAAAAATTTCTGTATCTTCTTTAATTGGTTGAGTCCATTTGTATTTTTGAGCAACTCTATCAATAAAACTAGAGCGCATTCTGCCATCGTAACTATTTTTTTCAGATATACCAAACATTGCAGGATTTATAACATAATATTTTTTTGCATCTTTTAAATCAGATTCAATCAATTGTTTAAAATCATACGCAACAGTTATTATTTTTGATGTTTTAGAATCAAATTGTTGAATTTGAAATGTTTCTTTAGAATCTAAAAACAAGTCAGCTAACGAAATAATACCAACCCATTTAGGAACTTCGTTATTCTTTAAATAATTTGTTATGTCAGTATCATGTCTGCTATTCTGACTGTTTTGACTGAAAGAATTTAATAGGTTACGAGCATTACCTTTTGCAAGATTTTCAAAATAACCAATTACTTTCTCACGATGAATTGATCTGAAGTCTTCAATTTTCTTTCTAACATTTGGATCAGAAAAACCAAGCTTTGATAAATCATCAACAAGTGTTTTAACAGAATCTTTCAAATCAGGATATGCAGAATACAAATCATCAAAATAAGCCGATTGATAATTATTTTCTGATAAAAATTTCAAAATAGAACCGGGTGCATTTTCTTTGAACTTTTTCTTAGTTCTAAGAAAATCAACCATTCTGTAGATTTCATCAAAAAACGAATCAGCTAAAGACTTTTCAAAAAAAGTCAATCCTTCGCTAGAACCAAGTTGCGAATCATAAATTTCACCTAAACGATTATTACCGTCTTTGTGAACAGCAATCAAAGATTCGCGAGTTCTTGCTCCTTGAGGAACCATAGGCATGGCTCCATGGACAAGTGATCTCACATAGCTTTCAAAAACTTCAAATTCGTTCATAGTTTCAAAAGCTTTCGAATCAGAATAATCTTCTTCGCTTTTAAAACCATCAAGTAAATATTCGGTTATACTGAACTCTACGGTTTTTCGATCTTTTACATCATTATAATACCTCATTATTTCTTGAACAATGAAGTTATTTTTGATGTGTTCGTAAGGCTCTATAGAAGACCTACCTTTCTCATCTTCTATACGTCTAACCAAATTGTGACTAACTAAAACATCTTCTAAATATTTAACAGCAGAATCAATACTGCCATTTTTTACAGTATTTGTATAAGTAACTGCTGAATTAATAGCATTTATCAAATTAGTCAAATGCGTATTTTCAGATATTATTTGTTGTTTTGTTTTCTTACGAGAACCTTTTAACTTTTCGACAGTTTGATCTTCTGGTCTAGGTAAGTTGTTACTCTTAACTAAAGCCAGAGTTTTCATCAAAGTTTTTACAGGTGGCATTTTAGAAAACTCTGTAACGGTAATTTCAAAGCTTTCTTGATTTTTGTAAAGAACCTGTAAATTTTTATCTTCGATGATTTTTATCATAACTGATTCAAACTCATCGAATAAGTTTTTAGCAGTTGTTTTTTGGAAGAAATTTAAATCTTGTGTTTTAGACATACGGATTATTGGTCCAAATATGTCTTCAAGAAAATCTATTTGATTAACAACACCTTTTTGACGAGCTTTTCTAAACTCATCAATTATTTTTTGAAGATCAATTAAATTTTGAGTACCCGAAATGACAAACTCACTACTTTGTAAGAATCGAACAAATTCGCGAATGTTTGCAAAATATTCAGCTCTACCACTATTGTTGTCAAAATCAGTTTCATTGTACGAAATGATTTCTTGTGTATTCTGTTGAGTAGCTGTATAAATTTGATTGAATGCTGTTTTAAATACAGGATTAAAATCGCTGTTTTTAATCAACATTTCCATACGTTTAACTAAAGGTTCAAATATCGCTCTGTTATTTTTTGAAAGATTTTGAAGAACTCCTAGCATATCATTTGCTGAAAGACCTTTCATCTTTTCAACAAATATTTTGAACACACTATTTAAATGAGCTTCCATCGCTGGAATGTTTATATCCGTTTTTTGATTTAAAGACAACGGATTATGAAGCACTCCAAAGAAAAACATTTTAGCTATTGAAGGTAAACCTTTAATAAGATTTCGGTTTTCTCGACTAAAACCTTGGAACTCTGTATCAGGTAATTCTTCTAAAGCTGTAACAGTAGTTTCGTCATTATTTTCGTCTAGCGGATCGTTAACGTTATCGTCATCGTTTTCAATTACTTGATCGTTTACATCAAAAGATAATTGAATACCTTGATTTGATATGTATAACTTTAATTCGTCAAATATATCTCTTAGAGTTAAAGAATCAGATTCAGTTTGAAAAAACTCATTTGACTTATCTTTGTGATTAGGCGTAGCTTTTAAAAGCTCGACATTGTATTCTTTAATAAGGTTAAAATAAGATTTTAATATCTGTAATGTATTTGCGTCGATTATTTGTGATTCTGTGTTTGAAAGAAAAATATCTCTGAGCATTGATTTAAGATCAACGCTTGTTTTATTTTGAGTTGCATAAATAATAGAAGTAGTCGGATTAATTAAAACTTTCTCTGACCACAGATATGCAGCTACAGTATTACCTAAGTTACGAACAAACTCTCGGCTTTTTGCTGGAGACATACCAGCAATCATGTTGAAAACACCATAATGACTTTTGACAGTAGGATTTTCAAAAACACCGGTTTTAGCATAGAAGAATAAATCTTCCATAGTCATAGGTGTATCTAAAGAAACTCCTACTAAACTGCGAATCAAATTCAAAAAGAAGTCAACAATAGATTCAAAAAGAGTTTTTTGCTTTTTTGCTTGTGGTGGAAAAATGTAGTTTTTACCGTGTATCATATATTTTCTGAACTCGTCAGCCAAATATTCTTCAGCTTCAAGATCAGACATCTCCGGCTTATTCAACCTAGCACGAACTTGATCGTATTGTACTTTACGTTCTTGTGAAGACATAAAATACATACTGACCCTGTGAAATGCTTCGTGATAAATTGTATCACTTGACCACAAACGGCTAACAAGTATATCACCACCATCTAACAAGCGACCAACTGCTTCTCCGCCGATTAGCCCTGAAGTAACCTTCAATTCAGCGTCTGGATGATGCTTTGCAAACCATTCAGCAGCTTGGCTTACTGCAGGGTCTTCTTGCGTTTCAAAATTGTTAATGTCAAGACCAAGCCACTTTTCGGTTGAAGGAACCATATTAAGTGGTTTGTCATCTTTTTCGTCAGTTGGTTTTTGATTTTCGGTAGGCTTATAAAAAGTTTCACCGATATATTTTTTCAAAGCTTCGTTGGCAGATTCTTCATCAAGTAAAGAAAAATCGCGCAAAGAAGCTGCATCTATTTGTGCAGGAAAACCGTTTTGAAGAACATAACCTTCTACTCGAATAGATGCAATATCACTCTTATCGAATTTATCTAATTCGTTATCAATTTCGTTTAATATTGAATTAAAAATTGTTTCGACTTCTTCATCTGTAACTGACTCTAGCCTTACAGGTAAAGAAACTTCTTCTAAAGTGGTTTCTGGTTTAGTTTCTGGTTTAACTTGCTCTGTTGATTCAGATATTTCAATTTCAGGTGTAAACTGAGCATTTACATTATCAGCATATCTACGATCACTATTATTCAAACGAGTGAGAACAAGTTTAACTTTTTTACTCATTTCGTTAAAATAGTTTGCATAATTACCGTAAGAATCAACTTCTACTGTACCATCGTCTTTTGCGGTAAATATTGAATAACCAGCTTTTTCAATACGTTCTTTATACTGAATATTATATCGTTTAGTTTTTAAGAAGTCTTTAAATAAAGCTTCATTTGCACTACCAAAGAAATCTTGATTGATTTCTATAGTTTTTACTTGACCACCTGCAGTAACATAATCTACTGTAAATCCAGAAATGTTTCCAAAAATACCTTCAGAGCTTATACTTAAAGCATACGGTGTATTAGCTAACACCATATTGTAAGGAGAGATGTGCATCAATGAAGATATGTAATGCATTATTTTATTGTTTACATCAACTTCTTGAGGATTGTTAATTATGAATTTAAATAATTCAACGATATTGTTTACGTCTGAATCATTAAGCAAACTCATCAACATAGGATGTTGACGACCTTGAAGATTCAAATAAAGTTGACCGGGTTTACGATTACCTTGACCTAATTTACCTTGGTGAATAATAGTACCATCATTGAGTAAATCAAAAGCAGTTTTATCTTGTTTTGAAACAGGTAATGCTGGGTTATTACCTTCTAAGAAAGTAAACAAAGTACCTTCATTTTCACCAAGCATATCTAATTGTTCCCAACCATAAGATTTTCCAAATCGCCAAGAACCAACAGTAACTCCTTCAAAAATCATTGAAATAGGTCCATCTTTAACCTTTTCAAAAATTTCATTGTAAACGCGAATAGCTTCTTCAACAAACGCTTTTCTTTCAGCAGCGTCTTTAGGCATATCACGATACCTTTCTTGAACAATACCGTTTACTTTTGTATAAAGAAAACTTGGTTTAACGTTTTCTTCAGAGTCTCCGAGATTTTGTCTGGATAAAATAGATGCGTGAAGTACGGTTGTTTCGTAATCTTCTAAGTTATTGGCACCAACTAAAAGATGTTCAGAATCACCTCTATTAGGATTAGGTAAAATTGCACCGTTAATACCAAGCATGACCATTTTAGGATCACCCATGGCAGCACTTAAAGCAGTTTCGGCATTTGGTACTTTACCTTCTTGAATATCTTTTAACGTAGCAAAGTTTCCTTCACCAATAAAAAACAAAACGTTTTCATAAATATGTTTCCAAATATTATCACCAAATTGTTTACGAACTTTTGAATCACTACTCAACATATCTTGAGCAGAAATTAAATGTACGTTGTTATTAAAAGCAATAGGTTTCATTTCACCGTTTGCCAACATTTGCATAAACGAATCTAAATTTTCGTAATATGCTAAGTTGCGTTGTTCTTGTTCGGTAAGAACACCTTTAGCTCTTAATTTAGCAAGTATTTTTCGATTTGTTTCATCGTTAATAGCTGGTCGAAGTATGTTTCGAATCAGACTACCTCCAGTAAGGTCTAATGTTGGTTTTCGACTTTCTAAATCATCTACAATCTGATCGTTTGAATCTTTAACTTGTTGAAAATTCATTTGTGGAAAAGATGACAAATTATCTACAGCATCTAATTTAAATATTTCATATTCAAACAAACCGCTTTGTGCAGTAAACAAAGCTTTAATTTCTTCTAGAGTGTTTAATTTAACATCTGGGTTAATTTGATTGGCTTTTACTTCATTATCATTTATTGTGTAATAAACGTATCTGATGATTTTTTCAAACAATTGTTTTAAACCATCTTCGAGTTTTATTTCAGAACGATCCTTAAACAACAGTTTTAACTTATCGTTTCTTTGTTGAAGTTCTTTTACAATATCGGACTTTTCAGCATCTGACAAATCAGGAAACTGCATTTCTACAAAAATCTTTAATTCATCGTTATCTAAGAAACCATCTTCATTTTTAGATTGAGAAAGAGCGTGTTCGTATTCTTTAAGAATGTTTGGGTTTTTGTGAATAGTACCTAAACCTCCAACATACAAATGGAAATCATCAAACGCTTTTCGAATCTCGTTATTTTTAGCTTCTTGTTCTTTAGACATTTTTTGTAAATCTTCAAAAATGTCTACTAACTCAGAATAGCTTTTATTAGTAAGATTCTCAAACTTTTGTTTGATGTCTTCAATAAATTCTTTAGTTATTTCTTCAAAATCTTCAACTTGGTATGTTGCGTTTTTACCTTTAATTTGGTTGTAATAATTTTCTAAACTATCGTTAAATGTTTTAAGCATTTTCTCAAGAACACTAATTCTAGCTTCGCGAGCTTTTTCTTTAGCTTCTTTAGTAACAACTAATTCAAAGTTGTTTATTTCAATACCATCTTTAAATAAACGAAGTTTATCATCATTTGCAACTTCTACGATTTCATAAACTGAACCATCTTTACTAAGCTTCAGGTTTTGTTTATTACTTCCAGCAGTATTTGCATTAGGTGTTGGTAAAACCAAATCTAAATCTTCCTCAATAACATTACCATCTTCGTCGAGTATTGAAAACGTAGAGGTATATTCTCTTTCGAAAGCACCATTGTTTTCAATATCAGCAAAATAGTTATCAATAAACAAATCTTGAGATTTCTTGCTTAAACCGGTAACACTTTCTAAAATTGTGCGTAAAGCAGCTCTATCTTTTTTCTTAGCATCGACTTCTACACCATTTTTCCAATTGAGATAAGCTTTAGCATAACCGTGTTTGTTAAGATTTTTTAAACTATTCAAATCTTTCTGAACAATTTTTAAATCTTCTTTAAGCTTTACTTTATCAGCATCTGAAGTATTAGGGTCTTCCAGCTTTGATTCAATATAGCGTTCGCTATTTTTTAAATTGACATAGTTGGTTGTAATAGCTTCCCAAGCAAATTGAATAGGTTTGAATTTTGTGGCTTCATCCTTAGATTTTAAATCGGCTTGCGTATGACCCACAATACCATACATATCTGCAATGCTGTCAATATCTTTAACATCTTGACGCATTTCTTGAATAAGTGTCAACATTTCATCAACACTCATTAATTGATCGCTAGTAGGGTTCTCATTGATGAATTTAGAATAAACTTCTTTTAAATCATCAACCAACAATTCAGTAGTTTCATCGAAACGCATATAATTTAACAATGCGTTTGGTATAACTACAGTACGCATTATTCTCTCAAACTCTTGCGGATTTTTTAAAGCTATTTCAGACAATGCTGCTTGAGATGCGTGAAGTTTGAGCTTTTCTTCAGCAGACGCAATTATATGAGCAGCTTTGAAAACTGGCTGATTGTTTTCAATTTTAATCTTACCGTTTTCGTCTCGTTCGTAAATGTCTCCAAATAAAGGTTGAAGCCATTTTTCAACAATGTCTTTACGGTGTTTTTGAATTTGTTCGTATACGTCTTTGGACTTTTTAATCTCACCTGCCGCTTGAAATACACCAGCACCGCTACCTAAGAAACCACCAATAATAATAGCTTTGGCACCTTCTTTTGTACCAAGCATATCTGCATAACCATCAATAATATTTCCAAAAAGTTCAAATGTGTTTGGGTCTTCATCTTTAAGCTTTTTAGCTCTAAGAATCATTTCACCAGCAGTCTGCATACCTTCCTCCCAAAAGCCTTCTGAAACAACACCTTGAACAATATTTTTACCGTAGTAATTGCTGTATTTTCCAACAGACTTCAAAGCTTTGCTCCAACGATTTAAATTAGCATCGACTTTAGGTTCAAATCGTTTGATAAAATCTCGACCTTTTAACTTACGACTCCCAAAAATCATATTGTTCATAATAGTATTTGATACGCCAAGTACCATCATGTTGTACCAATACAAAGACGAACCCGCTTGTTTTAACGACTTTTCAACATCTAGTCTAGTCCAAGGTTTACCCGTTTGAGGGTTTATTTCTCGCTTTTTGACTTTTTCACTCAGCGATTCATACAATTCTTCTTGAGCAAATGAAGCTTCCATACCAGATTCAATCATGGTCTGGAGGGCTGTATATGTATGAAGACTTAACTTGTCAGCAGTTTCACCGCTAATTTGCCATGCTGATCGAGAGCTACCTTTTTTGGAAGCTTCCATCAATTTACGCATAGCTGGATTTTTACGCATCTTATCAACCATTTGATAATTAGCGCCACGAATACCTCTAGACCAAGCTTTGAATGCTCCCAACTTGCTTAATGCGAGTCCGGGTATCATCATACCAGCAAAAAAACCAACGCCTTGAGCAAGCTCTTCACCAAAAAATTCTGAAGAACCGAGTTGTTGTAAAAGAGATTTTTCGTTATAGCTTGTTCTGTGAAGTATTGGAAACAAAGATTCTCTTAAAGCTTCATCTTGACGACTTAGCCATTTCATAGCTTGATCATCTTTTTCAGAAAATCTATTACCAACCAAATCAATAAAGAAAGCACCAAACTGCATTGCTTCAAAAATAGCTGTAGATGCTGCTCTGGGTATAGCGTTGAGATTACGTCTTAAATTACCTTGGTAATTTGCACCAGCATCTTGTATAAATTTAGCAGTAGCACCTGTCGGAATATTGTAACTCGGTGCGTGCTGTAACCATCGACCAACATCAATTTTTGCAGGAGCATAAGTCGGAGATTCAGCACCTTTGGTTAAAGGTGTTTCAGGATTACTAACACCTTTTCTAGTTAGAATTAGGTTGTCAAGTGCTTTTGAAAAGTCGCTCATTATCCGAAGATGTTTTTGTAAAGTTGTTCTCCTACATACTGATACAAGGCACTCAATCTTTCAGAGGGTTCAT
>Ga0208161_1000803_pt1 | contig 17422 bp, 16 predicted proteins | sample CB_VirMetaG_3_FD_184538 | JGI IMG/M metagenome (GOLD analysis project Ga0208161, IMG submission 184538) | Freshwater to marine saline gradient viral communities from Chesapeake Bay - CB_1508_1S Viral MetaG (SPAdes) (version 4) | ecosystem: Environmental > Aquatic > Marine > Coastal | place: USA...
TTAATATCTGATTGTACTAAGTTTCATCAAGGTCATAATTGTACTTCATTTGGGATAGTATTTGCTCATACTGCTTGTGTTGCCATCTATTTATTTATTAAGAATTTAAAACTGTTTGTATTGCTTCATATGCTTGTCTAGCTTCAATTATTTCAGGGTCTGTGCTTCATTCTGTAAGTTTGTATAATGTTCTTCATAATAAATTAAGCTGGTCTGTTAGAGTGGCTATTTGTGCTATCTGTTCAGATTTAGCCTGTCTTATTGCTTCTGCTTGTTGTATTGCTTGAACTTCTGCCCAAGCTGTTTCTAGTTCTGTTTGTGTTGGTTGTGGGATAGTTGTATTATACCAAGTTAAAACTGGTCAAGTTCAGTTATCTATAACCTCGAAATCTGGTCAAAACTCAAGATTGGGATATAAATGTAATATTGATTCTCAAATGTTCATAATAATTTATTAGATTTTAAATATGTTTAAGTATGTTTGATTATTTCAAAGTAACACAGTTGTTGTTCCTGATTGACCATATCAATATACAGCTATAGTATCTCATATTGCTAATTCTACAAGTTTTCAAGCATATAATGCACCATCTTGAGTTCAGGTATTATTATTTCTTGGCTCTGCTATTATAGAAGAATTTTTCTTAATTCTCATTGAAATAAAATTACTATTCCTATGTGTAAGCATTGCTGTTACAAAATATGTTCAAGCTTCTGTTGCTGTAAATAATCAAGTTGATGTATCATACTCTCATAAAGAATCTATTGTTTCTACATTAAATGTAATAAGTGTTTCTGTAAATGTTCAAAAGCTTAGAGATGTAAGTCTGTATGCAGATACTTGTGTTCATCCTCCTCATCAAGCAGGAGCAGCACTTGTCCATATAGTTCAATTAGAAGTCATTATATTTCAAACAGCTCAAGGAGTTATATCACTAGGTACAGATATATTAGCTGTTCAATTAAAAGAAACTCAGTTAATAGTTCTTGCTGTTTGTAGGGCTGTCGCTGTTCAAGCATTTCAAGTGATATCATCTCACTCATAAACTATTGCTCAATCTGTAACTGCTGTATTAAATTGTGCTTTTGTTCAAGTAATTCATACTATTGATGTTTGGTCTCAAGTGTTAGTTCAAGTTGCTTTTCAAAATATCCAAGTACTCCAAACTGTTCAGTTATAATATCTTGTTCAAACTGTATTATCTAAGTAAGTTGCTATTTGCATTATTCTTGTTCAATCACTTAGAACTTCTAAGTAAAACTCTCAGGCTTGTGGTCAATTGACAGGTGTTCAAATCATTCAATATCTACCTCAAGTAGTTACAGTGTCGCAATCTGTATCTGTAAGCATTACTCAATCTTCTATTTTATTTAATTGAGTTTGATTTATATGTTTATTTGTTACTCAAACTGGAATATCATCAAGAGTATCTGTTATTTTATCAAGTTTATCTGTATTAAGGTTATTAATATTAGTATTAATAATCTCTCTTGACGTTACTCAATCATCTAATTGTTGAAGTTGTGTTATATTAGACATATGATTTTATATTAAAATTAAACTTCCAAATCATTCCAGTTTATAGTTGAAACTATATTACTAAAATTCCAAGGTAAATCAAGTTCCCATACAAGATTATTTTCTTCCCATAAATATACATTACGATCAATCTCTGAATAATTAATATTAGATGGTGAACTACTTATTATATTATAAGTAATATCAGTTGTTCAGACTCATACTTCAGACCATGTTATATTAGTCGCCATAAATATTACTTATAAAAATAAACTTAATATAACCCCCTAAATAAATAGGGAGCTATATGAATCTACTTTTTTACTGTAGTCTTTTTCTTTACCGATGTTTTAGCTGTTTCTTCTTCTTTTATTACCTTCTCATTATTACTTTCTTTTTCTTTGAGTTTTAAGTAATCTTCAGTAGAAATATGCCTTCATTGGTATTGAATATACATCATTGACATAATATATTAGTTAAAAACTAAACTCCAGTACCGTCAGAACCATACCAAGTAGTTGGTAATTGATAAGCACCAAATCTAAATGAACCAGAAGCAGGAGTAACTTGAGTTAAATTTTCTCTAGTTTGTCTTTCTTCAAGTGTTGGATTTTGTACAAAATCAACTATTAATGGGTTTTCTTTTTTTGAATCAAATGCAAACCAAGCAGTAGCTGAATTTAGGAATGGACTTTCAATAAGAGTATAATCACCATTATTGTAAATATTTACATTACCAACTGTAGTAGCAACTAGATCAGCATTAGAAGCAAGAACTTGTCTAAATGCAACTGATGCAGAACCACCTTTTTTAACTACAAGAGTTTTAGGTGAAACTGGCATAGGTTTTCCATTAGCATCTTTAAGATCTCAAGCATATGCTTCAAGTGCAGTTAGCGCTCAAGAACCAGCAACTATATTAGTAAGATGTCTATTTGTAAAAGTTTGTGAGCTTGAATTATATGTATGAGTACCAAATATTGCAACTCCATCTGGAGCTAAAGCTGTAGTAAAACCATTGTTTAAAAGAGTCATTGTTTGCTCTTCTACGAAGTTTAACATATCTGACATTAAAACTGGCATTTTACTATTAACTATAGTATTAAATAAAGTAGTCTCATCTTTTTCATTAAGCATTTCTTTCTTTGTAACTTTGATTTTTCAACCAAATTCTTTTGCAACACCTACAGTGTTATAACCTTCAGCTGTATCTACATCATTAAGGTCAGCACCTTCACCAAAGTAATCAACTCAAGAACCTCCTTCTACAGAAGAGTATCCTTTAGAGTAGTCATTAGTAGTGTTTACATTGAAAAGAACGTTAATTGAAGAGTTTTCCATTGCTTCAGTTGAATACATGTTGAAACTCTCTTTTACTTTCTCATCTATATGAGCAGGATAATTTGTTAACATATCTCTTTTAGTTTAATAATTAAAATAGTGGTTTAGCGATTTTTACCAATATACCAGCAGCAGAACCAACAGTTCCAGCATCAGTAGAAGGTAAAATTTTCAGAACATCTACAAGAGATGCTCATACATCGATTTGTTGAACTCAAGCATTAACAACTAAATCAACAGTTGTTCATCTTTGAGCTTCAGCGAAAACAGCATCACCTGTACCAGATAAAATTAATTCTGGGTCAGTAGATACTTGAATTTCAGTTTCTCAATCAGCTCATCCACCCTCACAGAAAGCAAGAGCAGTTGATGCTGCAGTAGCTTTTATAGCTAATCATGATGCGTCTAATGCAACTAGATCTCCAGCTTCAATAATAGTAGCAGAAGCTTTTTCAAGAGTCATAGTATTATCAGAAGATCCAGATCTATATACTTTAAAATCCATCTTTTAATAGTTAAATGTTAAATTTTGATCTAATGTCCTCAAGTTCGCTTTTTGATTTCAGATTCATTCTTTTAGCAATCTTAGGGTCAATAGTTGGTACTTCCTTAGGTGTTGGTAAACCGATATTATCTCAGCCCTTCACCTGACCTACTTTAGACTTCTCTAAAAGAGATTGGTCAATAAAATCTGTCATTTTAAGGATGTCGCTATAATCCTTGTCAGTATGTACTTTTTTTAAGTCCTTTAAAACAGTTTTTTGAGATTCTGTTAGAGTATTAAATTGTGATGCAAAATCTTCAAATGCTTGATTCTCTTTTGCTTGCTCCTCTTTTGTTAGAATTTCAGATTTAAATTTCTTAAAATCTTCCAATTCTTCAGTAGTAGCAAATCACATCTCTTTCAATATCTCTTTTGTTTTAGATAACTCGTCATCCTGTCAAGAATTACCTTTTTCATATTCAGATAGTCTCTGAGATTTCTTTGTGAACTCAGATTGTAAGTTATTATAACTTTCAATCACTTGTTCAGGTGTCATCTCTTTACCATTTACTGTATATGTTTTATTTTCTGATGGTTGGTTATTTCCACCTGTTGGGTCTGTATTACCAGGTTGCCCTTTAGTTTTATCTAACTCCGACATAATAATATGTTTAGAAAATATAATAGGAGAACCTCTCCCCTAATTATCTATTAAAATATTAATAAATAATATAGGATTTAGGTTAATCCTTTTTCATGTGCATCAAGATATGATATAAATGTAGTTGCTAATTCTAGCTTAGCTTTTAATTTAGCTAAATTAGCTGTATCATTTATATCTATTCAAGATAATAATTTTAAAGAGCTGTTTCATTCATTTACCCAGTAATTTCTTATCATTTTATATCACTTGGTTGTTTTTATTTTCTCTATATGTCCAATATTGTCAAGAAAAAGTTTCTCAGCTTCGCTCATTTCTTTCTTTTGCATCTTTTGATTACGAGACTTTTGATACTCTAAAATATTAGTCATTTATAAGTATTAATTAAATAAAGTACCACCTGCAACTGCCTCAGTAAGTCATTCTGGAGTTGTTGGTGCAGTATTTGTAGTTGGTTTTTTACCTGCTGGAATATTTCATCATCCTTGCATAAGATCTCCAAGAATATCTTCTTCATCTTTTTTTATTAATTTATCTACATCTACTTGTTCAAATGTACTAAATACTTTTCTAAATCATTCTTCCATATCTACATTTACTTCAGAATTTTTCGCTTCTATAAGAATATTTTTTAATGCAATAGCATCTGCTCTCCTGTTCTCTAAGTCATCAAATGCTGATGAATTAGCCTCTACTCTTATATCATATCTCTCAATAGCATTTCTAATAGCTTCAATATTAATCTTTATAAATTCACTACTATTTGCTTTCTTAATAGTAATATCTTTATCTATATTATTTGCTGTCCAATCAAGAATTTTATATGCTAATTGACGAACTCATCTCTCAAAATTCTTTCTTAACTCTGCTATAACAGAATTAGATTCAAAGAAACTTATTCTTGCTCAAGTCGCAGTATTTGTAATGGCTTGACTTCAACCAGGCTGTGATACATCAGTAGTATGAGTTAAAGTTTGAATATCTCTATTATAATCATTTACATTAGAAAAATATTGAGCTGGTATTTGATTATCATTTACTTCTTTTAGATTTCTTTCAGCTGCTTCTACTCAATTATTACATACAATAATATTTCATGCTTTATCATTAAAAATTTGAGATGGATCAACTCAACTTTCAGGTGACCAATAATAACTTCTATTAAGAGATTTTGTTATTGCTGTAGCTTGTGCATTTTTTTGAAAGTTCAGCTCATCACTTATTCATAAAATAGGTGCTATTAATCATGTAGAATAAAAGACTTCTGGATCTTCGTGTGCTTTTAAGTCAACAAAAGATAATTCTGTAATCTCTCTAGCTCCTATCACAACAGATCCTGAAACAGTAACAAACTCATATAATTTAGAATCTTTAGGCTTACCTGTTAAAGAAAAATAACCTTCATAAATCTCTAAGTCTAAATTATCTTTATCTATACCTTTTTTCACTTGTACATTACTAACTCCAGATACTTGGTAAATTTTATTAGCATAATCCTCAGCAGAACTATATGTCATTCAATGAAGTTTATCAATCTTATCTAAATTGAAATAATCATCATTATTAAATATACTAAATAAGCTAACCTTAGCTCTTTTTCTTACTATACCAGGCATATCTTCTAAAAATAAATATCTAGCATCGTAGTGCATTTCTGTCCATGATACTGGCTCAATAGTTGGTAAAACTCATACTACATGCTCGGTAATTCAATTCTTTCATTTTTTTCTTTGCATCTTATATTTAGGTACTACTTGTGCAAATGCGTTTCAATAAGTTAACGCATTAATAGCCCACAATTTTAATCTTTCAATAAAATGTTCATCTTCAAAAATATTGTGAAGGAAATCTCTAGCTGCTTTAGCATATTTATTATTCCTTTCTAATAATTTAATTCTGTCTTCTTTAACCTTTTTTTTATCTTCATCAAAAAATATATCTGTTCTTGGTTCAACTAGGAATCTAGGTGGCTTTGCGACAACTCTAGGGACTACTTTTCTTAAAACCTCATGAGCTTTATTAATTTTAAATCTTGTTAGATTATCTCATGTATCTGGCATTTCCATTGTTGATAATGCCTCATATACTGATAACATAAGATCTCTATATTCTGTAGATTGTTGTTCAGATAATTGAATTGTTCAAGTGATATGCGCCAATACTCTTGACTGTTGCTCTGTTGTTAAATTAATTTTCATAATATTAAATTAAACTATATAAATCCATTGTATACAATAATTATACAATGTAAAATTATTTTACTAATACTGGAAATCAAAATTTATTATACTTTAATTTCGGTAATACGTAAGTCTTACTAAGTCAAGGTTGTAACTCATATAAATATAGAGCCATTTGTAGACAATCGATTCTATCATCATGTTTTCATCTTGGAAATTTCATCAGTTCACTTTCTAATTCCTCCATATCTCTTTTATGGAAAATTAAACCATTTCTATATAAAGGAATAAGTGCCCTGATTTTAGCATTTTTATCTTGTTTCTGTCGAATTTCTTCAATAACTGTTCTATGTAATCATTCTTTAAGTATCCTTCTTTTTAATGAGAAAGATATAGTGACTTGTGCAGCAATTGATTCAACTCATACAACCTCAGGTTGCCATTTTTTAATATGATGAATAATATGATCTTCTAACTCTGCGGGATTATACTTACCTGCAGTTTGTTCTAAAATATACATCTTATCATTAAAAAATTTCACAGTTGTAATAACACTATTATCTGCTGTTTTATTCTTGCTAAATGCGGGGTCAACAGTGGTAAAAACTCTTCAATATTGAGTAGTTGGTAGCTCATCATAATATTTAAAATACTCTTCATGAAATTCTTGACTTCATTTTGCAATAGGATTCTGTTGATATTGACAATCAAAGTTTACTATTCAATATGACTTTTTAATTAAATCAAGATCTCATAAAGAAAATCTACTTGGCGCTAGTGGCTCTCATGGCTCTCTTACTATTTGACCATATCTAGTCTCATATATCTCTTGTTCTTCACAAATTGCTGGAAGACTTAAGACTGTAAAATCTTCTCAAGTCTGTTCTCTCATTTTTTCTATAATATGTCAACAAAGATCATCCTCATGTGTTCTTTGCATGATTATTATAATAGCATCTTTTTGAGGATTAAAGAGCCTTGAAATAACAGTATTATCAAACCAATCATTAACAGATTTTCTTTTTATATCAGACTTAACTGCTTCTTCAGGCTTAATAGGGTCATCTATAATAAAACAATTCGTACGTAAACCTGTAATTGCTCAATCGGTTCATGTAGCATAATAGCTACCTCAATCTATATTAACCCAATGTTCTTTAGTATTTTGTTTTGGTGAGATTTCTGGATGTCTAGGAAAAATTTTCTTATAAGTAGTAGAGTTATAAATATCTTTAGTCTGTTGTGAAAATCCAACTGTCAAACTAGCAGAATATCAAGTAGTAATTATTTGATAATGTGGATTCTTTCATAATGCCCACGCTGGAAAACATTTTGAAACCATTTCTGTTTTAGAATGTCATGGTGGTATATTAATAATTAGTCTATTAATCTTTCATTCAAATACTTGCTGTAAATGTTCAGCAATAATATATAAATATGGATCAATAATAAATTCTCTAATTCATTTCGGAGTTTCTCATTTAAAATACATCTTAATAAACTCAATCAAGTCATCTCTAGCGGGTTGAGTCTTTTTTTCTAATTCTTTAATGATTAATTCCTTATGTATATCATTCTTGATATTATTAGAGTTTACGCTCATGAACCTGTATATTATATCATAAAAGATTATCTACTTTTTTTGCGGCTCTATCAAACATCTTGAAAATATCATCAGTAAAAATACTAATAAATCAATAAGTTGTGAAATTCTGCCCTTTTTTGTATCACTTCCAATTATGTATTACTATATTTATCATGTAATAAAATTTATAAATAATATAAAATGTATACCTAATGCTATGTAAAATAATGTAGGACTAACTACCCACAATATTCATAACAGAATTATAGATCATATAATTTTGAATACCATTCTTATTTAGTTAAAGATTCTAAAAGTTTTGTTCATTTTCCTCATTTACCTGTAGACTGCTTACTTCATTGATTAGTTAATTCTTTTAATAGATCTGTTCATCTTGTCTTACTTTCTTGAGTATCATCTGCTGGTAAATCTCATACATAAAGTACACTATCTCAGACAACTACAAATCATGAATCTCTTAATATTGCTCTTGTCTGCTCCCATAATGTTGGTTGTCATTTTTTACTCCTAATTTCTTTAATCAAGTTAGGTAACATTGCTTCCATTTCAATAACAGAAATCTTATTACCTCATGCTGTTTGTCTTTTAGCACTATTAAAGATTCATCTAAGAGCTCATTGAAATACCGCATCAATAACTGGTAAGTCTAAAATTTTCTCTACTACAGATTCAATAAATCATTTTGGAATTGTCTTTGCATTTGCTGCTTTTATCTCTGCTTGTCTGATTTTTAAAAATGTTTCAGCTGTTACAAGATCTCAATATATTCTATTTAATTCAGCAATATTTGCAACTCATCACTTAGCAGCTCTTTCTTCTATAAGAATTTTAATGTCGTTTCTTAATCATCTAGCATCCTTAGCATTAAAAGTCTTTCATTGAATATCTCACTTCTCTATAAATAAGTTATGACTAGAAGTATGTAAATTTTTTACCTCTTGTAATTCAGTTAAAGTTAATCACTCTGTTTCATGCTTGTTTTTTAATTCTCTTATTCTAGCTTGTTGTTCCTTCATTGATTTAGATGTTACTCCATCAAAAACATCAACTAATTGATCTAATGCTGATTGTATACTAGAATCTTGTGTTTTTCATTTTAATGGTTGATTTGCTTCTACTTTATTTAACTGAGCCTGGCCATCATCTAATCATCACTTAGTAGCTCTTTCTTCTATAAGAATTTTAATATCGTTTCTTAATCATCTAGCATCCTTAGCATTAAAAGTCTTTCATTTAATATCTCACTTCTCTGTAAATAAGTTATGACTAGAAGTATGTAAATTTTTTACCTCTTGTAATTCAGTTAAAGTTAATCACTCTGTTTCATGCTTGTTTTTTAATTCTCTTATTCTAGCTTGTTGTTCCTTCATTGATTTAGATGTTACTCCATCAAAAACATCAACTAATTGATCTAATGCTGATTGTATACTAGAATCTTGTGTTTTTCATTTTAATGGTTGATTTGCTTCTACTTTATTTAACTGAGTTTGGCTATCATCTAATCATTTCTTAAGTGGCGTCCATGCTGATTGTTTTTCTTTTGTTACAGTTGTTGTGAGATCACTTACTGCCTTAAATTGTTTTGCTGGTTGCTCAACTTTTGTTACAGTATCAATTAATCCTCTAACTGCTGCAGTTTCCGATGATTCAAGTCATGCTTTTTCTAAAGCTTCAGTTCTAGTTGGTCTAATAATATTTTCTGCTGCTGATTCTGCTGCTCTATTAGTATTAATCCATTCTCTTTTAATTTCATTTAATTTAGATCATGCTTTAAAAGTTCATAATGTAACTCACTGTCATATAAAAGCATCAAAATCTGCTTGTCTATGTTCTGGAAGACTATCTCTAAAATCAGATAAGCCAGGCATTTTATTAATAAACTCTCCTCAGATAACCATTGCATTTCAAATACTATTTAATACTTTCTCTCCCTCAATAGTTTCTCATGCTGTATTAAAAGCATAAGTTGCAACAGGAAAAACTCCAGTTAATCATAACATTAAACTTCATTGCCCAATATCTAATAAATCCTCTTGAATTACTGTATCTGCTGCTCAAGCTTGTATAAATTGCTCTTCTGTAAGTGGTTCTTTACCTAGTAATGGTCTAATTTTATTAGCAAGTGGTTGTGAAATAGCCTTATTTCAAATATTTAATAATCATTCAAATGTTTGTTCAGCACTATCTATTGTATTTGTAACAAAAGAAAGCCCTCATTTAGCAAGTGTTTTTGCTCATTCTGTCTGATTAACTATTATTTTAAGAATAGATGGTTTTTGTAACTCTTCTTCTTTTTCTTGAGATTGTCTATTAATAACTCATTGTAAAGTATCAAGTGTTAATACCTTTGGTCATTCTATACTTACTGCTGTATTATCTACTTCTGGTTGATTTGATTGTATATCACTAAAAAATTGAGCTAATTCTTCTTCTCTTCTTTTTGTAAGTCATGGTAATACCTTTCATCATGCTTTATTAAACTTAACAAACTCTTCTCTAATTACTTGTTCATCTCAATCAATAATAGCATTTTTAAGTCTTTGTGAAGTAGGTTTATCAAATATATTTACACCTAGATTAAACATAAAACTAGTTAAGGCTGTCTTCTGTCATTCAGTCAAATCTGTTCAAAATACCTCAGTAACTTTTGCTTGTCTTCTTTGTACATCTGATTGTAAATCTTTTAATGCCTGATCTTCAGTAATACTAGTTTGTCATGGCTTAGCAGCTGTTCAAAATCAAATTGTTTTTTGCTTAAAATCATCATAAACTGCACCACTAAATCATTCTTGTTTTTTAATGAAGTCTATAACAGGTAAACTAGATTCTTGAACTGTTTGCTGTTGTGGTTGAGGTGTAGTAGATTGAGGTTGTGTAGGCTGTGTTCATCTATGTCTACGTAACCATTCTGTAAAAACCTCGGGTCATGCTCATTGTGATTTTAAATTTTCTAATTGCCTCTTCTCGAAATCTGTAAAAGCCATATTATTATACCTTAAGAAATAATTATTCTTCTAAAAGAGTGAACGTCTTTCAAGAAGCATCTGTTACCATATTGTTATCAAAACTAATTCATGTATCTGTTTGTCAAAAAGCTTGATTAATTTCATTTATTTCATCCTCATTTAATCATGTTGTATCAAATGATGGTCATGCTGGAGCTTCAATCTTAGTTTTATCAAATAAAGGATCAAATCTACGAGAAATTCCATCTGGGAAAATAGTATCATAATTTTCTGCTCAAAATCTATCCCTATAAAAATCATTTAATTTATTTCTTGAGTTTCATACTAATGCCTTAATCTTTCATATATTTAAATCTACACTCTTAAATGGTCAAGGGAAAATATCTCTATATTCCTCTGCTTCGGCTTCAGAAAATGCAGCTCATGATTGAAGTTTCCTATATTCTTGGATAGATTTATGTAATCAAGTCATCATCTCTGCTATTTCAGCTCATCATGTTTCATTAAATGCTTGTAATAGTCATTCCCAGGTTTCTGGTATTTTTCAAGTTGCAAAATCAGGATTTTCATCTAAAAATTGTGCATATTTAACAGCAAATCTTGATACTCACCTCATAAGCCCTTTTTCTGCTTCAATTCAATTTCTAAGCGCTGTATCTAGTCAATTCTCTGTAGATTGTATTAATTTATCTATAGCTCAAGTAGTATCATTATTTAATAATCTCTCATTTATAATTGATTTAGCTGCATCAGCTCAAGCTTGTGTTAATCCTCACGATATATTTTCAAATGCTTTTCAAATAGGTCAAGAAAAATCCTCAGCAAGTCATGTCTTTGTTAACATTTCTCTAGCTCCATCTATTCAATGATCTTTTATAAGAGAACCTATTCTTGCAATATTCTTTTCTGTAGAATCTAATCATAAATTTTGTATCAATCATAACGCTTCTCACTCATCTGATGCAGTTAAAATTTGTTGCTGTGCATATAAATCATAAGCAGCAACTACTTGATTTTTAAGATCAGCAGGTACTGTTGTTATTTTCTCTAATCATCATGCTCTTAATAAGTTAACATACGAATCAATTAATGCTCATTTTTCTTTTGTTATACCTCATATATGTACCTTCTCTCAATTTACCAATATAGGATTACCTTGTTTATCTGAAACGTATCATAAAAGCTCACTAGCTGTTTTATCAACTCATTCTGAATCAATTCAAGCTGTTTGAAGTGTTTGAAGAAGATTATTAAATGAAATCTCTGATTGTATTTTACCTTCTGCTATAAGAGTGTTTTCTAAATCTGCTTGTGCTAAAATTCCATCATTTAATGCCTTAGTAGAATCTTGAAGAGCCTTCTGTAAAGACGCTATAGTTTCTGCCTCAGCTCATTCTGTCTCAGCTTTAAATAATGCTAATTCATTATTTGCCTTTGTCCTAGCAGCACTTGATAATTCATCACCTCTCTTTTGTAGATCTGCCATATCAGCCTCTGTAGCTGTTGATAATCATACTCATCTTAAGGCTCTTTGTCTTTGAAGTAAACTTTGAGTCCTCTCTGATTGTTTTTGAATATCTGCTTGTTCTCTTGCTACTCTTTCATCTAATTCTTGTTGTTTTCTTTCTATTATAGTAAGAGCATCTTTAGACACTCTTTGTTCTTTTAATCTAATATCTCTAGCATTCAAAACAGCTTGAATCATCTCTTCTGATTCTCATTGGGATTTAAAAAATCTTGTGATTTGTTCATCTGATGCCCCTTTTTGTAATCATAAATTACTTAATTCTTTATCTCACGCTAATATCCTATCTGCTAACTCTAAAGCTTTTTCATTTGAAACTAAAGTAGGTGATTCTGTTTCCTTTTTAATTGTAGAAAATCAAATATTTTGTAATATCTTATCAGCCTCTCATGTTACTCATTCTAAATTTCTTCTATTTCTAATTTCTCTTAAAAATTCTTTTCATTTCTCTGATCATTTTGCAATCTCATCTCTTATTCATACTCAATCTAATCAACCAAATACATTACTTGTTGTATCTTCTCAATCTACAGCATCTCAATCAACAACAGCATCTCCATCTGGTCAACCAGTTGGTTGCTTTGGTGTAACATTAGTTACAGGTGTGATTACCTCAGAGTTAAGTGTTATAGTCTTATCTTCAGGAGTTGGTGATCATACCTGTCCTATAGATGCCTCCATAGGAGCTTTTGCTAAAGGAACTTTGGTTCCTCCTGGAGTTATGAAAAATTCATCATCTTTTCTATTTATATTAGTTGGTCATGCTGCCATAATATTTTAAGTTAATTATTAAGCGATTAAGGTTACTAGAATTTCAGCTATACCTGTTGGAGCTCATACTTTTGTCCAATCTATTGTAAAATTTGTACTAGTTCTACTAGAAACTGCTCATTGTTGCGTGGTTCATACTGTTGCTGTTGGGTGAATAGAAAACAATGTAGATGATGTTACTCATGGTGTTCAAGTAGGAAATATACATCTATTAGTTGTTCAATCATATGTTCAAGAAGACCATTGATTTGTAGCATATATAGCATTAAATGTTATTAGTTTAGGCGTTTTTCCTAATGAATGTCCATAGACAGTGCTTACTGTAGCATCACTCAAATCTTTTGAAATACTTATTGTATCAGTCTTTAAGACTGCTTGAGCTGGTGTTACATATCTAGTTGTATCTGTTCAAGCATCAGCCTCAGCGTCTGTAGCTCTCTCTACCATTCATTTCTTAGTCTCATCTGCTGCAAAATCATTTCTCATATTTGATTTTAATATTTTCTTATTTACACCACCTGCTGCAACATCACTAAAACCATAATAATCAGTCTCATCTGATGTTATATCAGTAGTAGCAAGATTAATAAGTTTATTAGCCTGTGTTGGTGTAACTGATAAAACAGCTCAACTTCAACCTGTTCAAGTTCATGCTGTTACTTCAGCATCTGTTGCTATTTCTACTTTTCAAGAAGTTGTTGTATCTGCATTAGGTGTAGATCAAGTCGCTCTATTTGTCCATGCTCATGAAATATAATCTGTAAATAATCATAAACTTGTTACATATACTTGCATTCAATTAGTTGGAGAAGGAAGCGCTGCATCTCTAGCTGCTGGATCTGCATATATTACTCATAATCAATCATCTGCATCTATTTTACTATTTATTGCTGTCTGAATATCTTTCCAAAATTGATAATTATCTGATATAATAACCTTACTATTAACAGGATGAGTTTGTGCTGTCGAATTTACACTTGCTCATTTTTCTAATGTAATATTAGTTACATTAAGTGTTTTTAATACAGGATCATAGCTATCTATTTCAGCTATCTGTATTAATGAATTAGTAGGATTCACTACTATATAAGTAGTTACTCCTGCTGGAAACGTAAAGTTAGGAGTCGCATTAACATTAATAGTTCACACTGCTCAATCCCATGACTGTGAAAGACTTGTTTCAAATCAGTCTTCTAGTGGTAATGTTGTTAAATTTCACATATTATTATAGTTATTAACCTAAATTAGCTTGATAAATTAAATCATCCGATTCTGCATCTATATATATTGTTGCCCTATCAAATGTCCATATTAAACTTCTACTACTAGATTTCATCCTTATGCTTATATTTTGACTCATATTATATATAGGTAATCTAATGAAATATTTATATAAATCAATAGAATCTGGTCAAATTGCACCTCATCATATAGATTCTTGTCAAGTAGCACGTGTTCATAATGTCTTAAAAGAACTATTAATATTAATATAATCATCTGTAATAAGTCATCCTCCGACAATCTCTCATTCTGCTACTAACTCAACAGTAATATCGTCTCATTCACTTTTTAATCATGTAATATCAATTTGATATGCTGTTTTTAAATCATTAGGATCTCCTAAATCAAATGGTTTTGTCTCAAGTTCACACTCTATTGCAACACCTAAATCATCAAATCATACCTCCATTTCAAGCATTTGATCAGAAGTTGCTGATGATAATAAATAATGTGATACTCAATCATTATCAACATATTCTCACATATCATAATGTCCTGGAAGTATATGTTGAGTCCATGAACCTGTTAATGACGAATAAACAACAGTAGTATCTGCTATATCGTCTCCAGATGTATCAAATGATCAATAATAATTAGTCAGTGGAAGAATATATGTACCTATAGTAGAATTATATTGTTTTGGTTTAACAAGTGATGTGAATTTTCTAATTTTATCTGAAAGTGGCTTATCTTGCACTGCTGTAGCACCAACAGTCCCTGTTTTTGCCTTTAATTCTGTAAATCATCTATCATTAAAATGAATTAATGAATTTCATACTCTTTGAACCGCTCTGTTTCAATATCCTCCATTCTCAGCATCTATAGGTTGCGCCGATGATAAATCTCATGGTATATAATAAACCTTTTTATCCTTATAAGCAAGTACTGCTTCTTGTATCTCCTCTAAAGCATTAACTCATCCTGATTCTCATCCTCCTATAAACAATTGGTTAGCATCAATAGTTCTACCATCCGCTGCTGTAGCCCCAAGTGCATTTGTAACATATAATGTAGATGGTGCAGCGTCAGCTCCTGTAGCATAAATAGCATCAGCTAAATAAGCAATATATCTAGGTTTTGGTTGTAGGGGTAAAGCTGTATATGTGCTAGTAACTGGATTAAACTCCGCATAAGAATCAACTCCATTACACATATAAATCTTTTCTCTTAAAACAGCAAAACTCCATTTTGTTCTTGTTACTCAATCTGCCTCAAATTCTGTTAATCAACTCTGTATTGATGCCCAATTTCCTGTCCCTTCATCATATCTATACATATTTGTACCAGAGGCTGCCAAAAGAGTTCTCTCATCATTAGTTTCATCATAATAAAAAAAATGTGATGTAATAGGAGCTCCAGATCAAATAGGATTTCAAAAAGTTGCCACTCATCTTCTCGATTGTAATCTTAAATCTGAATTAAATGACATATTCTTAACAGTTACAAGTTCATTATCATTAATATTTGATGGATTTTGTAAATTAAGACCTCATGTAAAATCTTTTACTGGTATTTTTGCCATATATTCTAATTATCTCATAAATAAGCAAATCTGCCCCTTCTTGAATTTCTAAACGCACTCTTAGGAATATATGTAGAACGCGTCCTCATATTTTCTCTATCCTTATATAAAAACATCTTTAATAAATCTGACATCTCTTCATTAAATCTAGCAAGTTTAGTCTGTGCCCTCTGTAAATTTCTATTATCCCCTGGTTGTGATAGAAGAAAATATGCCACATATAAAGCTATGGCTGTATCAAATTGTGGATCAAATGGTGATAAATCCGCATCATCTGTTAAATCAGTAACTTTTGTCGAATATAATAATTTTAAATTCTTTGCAGTTGTTGGAATCGGATGTAATCCTATCTTATTCTTATAAAAGTAATAATGTGTAGGTGTTCCTGTCGGAAGTGTCGTATATGCTCTCTGAATATCCTCATATTCTGTCCTTTTAAGTTCATTATCATCAAATTCTGCCAATTTTAACCCTCTAAAATCAACTGGTTCGTCATAAAACTGCTGAAGTGCTGTTGTAAGCCCCTCTGTTGTCTTGTCTTGTGTCTCCCATTTACCATCTCCTAATGAATTAATCTTGAAAAGTGCCTTATTAATAGCTGTATTATATTCTGGTTTTGTCCATACTTTGAACATTTTATCTATCTTAACCTCCTGATTAGCCTGAGTCCTTAATGATGAACGTGGTGAATTTGCCATAATGATAAATATATTAAAATAATATACATCTATAATATCAAAATTGTGGTTTATTGCAAATTAATTTAAAGATTCTAATAATTCTAGTAATTCATCCTCATTTTTTCCCTGTATATCTTTTATATTTATATTTATATTCTCAGTAGCCTGATTCTTTAATAATTGATTCTGTCTAAAAGCAGTATCCTTAGCTGAAACAATCTCAGACATCTTTAATGTCATGTCACCGTTACTAATTCTTTCTTCTAATAAATCATTACACAAATCTATTAATTTATTATTCTTCTCAATCATATAGTCAACTTCAGTCTGTGAAAAAGTTCTTCTAAGTAAAGAATCCTCTGTCGGTGTAATTGGATCAATACTAACCACATCATCTTCTCAAAATGAAGCAAGCAATGCCTTTGACTCCTCTTCTGATAATAATTTAGCTTTTGTTGTCATAATCTTCTTTTTTTACCCAATAAAATCAATATGCCCTCCTTCTATCTTTTATACATCTACTAATATGTGCCCTCTTCCATTTACGCTCTGTGAGAGTTTCTACTAAATTAAGAGATTCCCGCTCCTTAACAAATGTTCAGTCTAAATTTAACTGGACAATAGATTCAGATCTAGGATGTCCTTTTCATGTAAGTAAATGTGATTTCATTAATCTTATGTTTACATAATTATAAGAGTATTATATTTATAAAATTTATGTTTACAAGTTTTTTTGGAGAGATTTTCTTATATGAAAAGAAGGTGGTTTTTGGGGAAATATTTTTGTGGTTTTATGTTTACAGAATACTAAGTTTTTGTGGTCAGAGTCTTTGGGGGGCTAAGTTGAAGATTTTTCTTTTTATTTTTTTAGGGGGGTGGGGGTAGA
>Ga0208161_1000805_pt1 | contig 17407 bp, 21 predicted proteins | sample CB_VirMetaG_3_FD_184538 | JGI IMG/M metagenome (GOLD analysis project Ga0208161, IMG submission 184538) | Freshwater to marine saline gradient viral communities from Chesapeake Bay - CB_1508_1S Viral MetaG (SPAdes) (version 4) | ecosystem: Environmental > Aquatic > Marine > Coastal | place: USA...
TTTTGATTTTTCTTCACCATCTTTTGCAACTTGCGATTGATTAGCACTTTGTGCTTTATCATCCATTTGTTCGCCTTTTGCTTTATATTTTGAATCAACATAATCAAAGAATTTCTTCTTTTCCTCATCTGATTTTAAATCTGCCGGTGAATTGATACCAAACTTTTTCATAGCAGCATCAAATACTTTTTTGTATTCTGCTCCTTGTTCTTTGATATCAAATACTTCTGGTTTTGGATTTGCTTCATTAATTTTTGAAACAATATCCTCTAGTGATCCATTCTTTCTTCCGAAATAAGTTGGATTACCTTTATATAGTCCGTTTGACATTTTTCTCTCCCTTTTAAACTTTCATGTTTAAATTTTGTTTTTTAACTGAAAGGACTTTCGCACCTTTCTTCTTTAAGAAATCTACATAGATATCTTTATCATGTTCTTGTTTAAATACAACAACTGAATTTTCAGACGCACCTTTATCTTTAAAACGAATAACGTATGCATCCATAAACGCCTCTTCTAAATCAACTGATTCTTCCATTTCATCATCTGAAGCTTCTGGATTGTTTTTCATGTAATCAGCAATAGCAGACATACCATGTTCTGCATCAGTAATCTTTGCTTGAATCCATGCTTCGATATCATAATCTTCACCTTTTCCTTGTAACATTGACAATAAGTTTTGTGCATTTTCAATTGTTGTTTTTAATTGACCTATTGCCATGGAAACTTCTTCTTTTTCTTTTAATTGACCTTGCAAAACTTTTTTGTATGCTTCAGCCATATTACTTTTATATCTCATTTAACTCTCCCAAATTTGTAACTCTAAGTCACCCTTTCCTTTTATCACTCGATGATAAACATCCTTCTCTATAAAGATTTCTTTACCTTCTTCCATTTCAATTGGCATTTCATTATCAAATTGGATATGCCATCCATCACATTTGATAGGCACAACCTTACGATCTCTACGATCACGATGCCACACATAATCGGTGTCAATACTATCGCAACTAATAGTACGATTAAAGTATCCCACTTGTCTGTCATCTGTATATACCTCTACCAAAAGAAGTTTCCTCCTCCTGATAGTCCTAAAGACTTCGCATATCTTGGGAGATTACACGCCCAATAAGCAGCCTTTGTTCTATCTTTCTGCTGATCACATTGATGACGAGCAGCAAAACTCTTTCTTGCTTCTGGATCATTAATTTTTATTTTTAATCCAGTAGTGTCACCCCATGTGACTTTCTTTATGTTACCTGTTGAAGGATCTTTTACATATACATAGTATTTCTTTGGACCACCAACTTTAGGTTTATTTAATTCTGGTTGTTCTTCTTCCATCATTGGTGAATCTAAAGGCACATGTTGACCTTCATACATTGCAAAAGAACCTATATCAGTGGCAAGAATCTTTAAATCATGTTCATCAACTTGTATCTTTCTTTCTTTGACAAGTTGTCTTGCTTCATTAAAGAATTTATAATATGCTTCAGAACCTACACGAAAGATACACTCTGATAATGGAATGTGTCTTTCTAAGTGATATTGAATCGCCTTGTATGATTCTTCAACTAGTGTATGTTCTTTAAATCGTTTCATGGAATGATTTTAATCTCTTTTCTACTTCTTCTTTTTTACCTTTTGCTTTTTGCCATAAGTCATTGTCTGCTTTACGAGCACCACCGCCTGTGATAAATGAGTTTACACGAGCAAATGCCCATTGATGTTGTGTTGCACCTGGTCGGTGTCCACTTCTCCATGCAGCCATTCCTCGATCATAAACTTGTTTTAAAATACTGTAAGATATACCAGACTTCTCTGCTTTCTTTTGTAATCCTTCAATCTTTTCTTCCGTTACTTCAATCTTTTCTATCATCTTTGCAACAACTTCATTTAACACATTCTCATAATTATCACCATATCTTTTTTGATACTTTGTAATTGTTGCATCATTTTCTGCCCACTCTTTAATGTCTTGTAATTTGATACCATATTCTACAGGATCAAACTTAGTCATATGAGGTGCCATTGTAAATTTCTTTTCTTTCTTTTCGCCTGGTGTGATATCTTTTGTATGTGCAGTATATTCTGGTGTACCAATTTCATATCTTTCAGAAATATAACCAGGAACTTTCATTGCTTCTTCTACTGACATTTCTTCAGGCACACAGTTAGGAACTTTTTTACCATTTTTCATTTTCATACCTACTTGTTTAAAACCATCCCAACATGCTTCATTAACATTACTTTCACCAAACATCTGTTTATACTTTTTTGTGTATTTACTTGGTGTTGTTTTTGCATCTGCATCACCTGGTGCTGGTTTATTACTATCACCTCTGTCTTTTGCAAAATGTTTTGCTCTTTTTTCTTTTTCAGCATCACTCATACCTTTATAATACTTTTTAGGTTGTGTGCCTTTAATATCATCAACATCTTTATCTTGTTGATTTCTACCATAATCTTTTGTAGAAACTTTTATATCTTCTAAGAAATCGTCATCATCTTCATCTAATGTATCAGAATTTTTCTGCAATACAACATCTTTTACTTTTTCTTTTTTAACATTTGTTGATTCCATCATTTCGATTTGTGTCGAATCAACTGCCACACATTCATGTAACCATGCTTTCTTTACTCCGCCATCTTCCATTTCATAAACAAGATAGTTTGTTCCTCTTTTAATAATCTTACCGATAGTACAGTCATTCATATGTTCAACATAGTCACCAATGTTAAATACATTCTCTTCCATATATTCTTGCCTCAATTCCTGTTTTTCAAAATCTTCTAAACTCATTATAGGTTTCATTTGAACTCCAAATCCATATGTTGATTTAATTCCCATAGCGGTTCTTAAATCTTTAAATAATTTCTTTCCATCTGCGTCTTTCATTTTGACTGGCAGACCTTGTCTAAAACTGTTATAATCACCTTTCACAGCAAACAATCTCATCTTTGTACCTGAAATTCCAGAAGTGCCTTGTGCATCAGGATCTCTTTCACCTGCACTCATTACCTCTGTCTTATCAAAGTCATAATCTTTTCCATTATATGTGGTGATTAGTTTTTTAAATTCAGATATTCTATCACTTCCACCTATCATATAAACATCTGAATACTTATTGTTTAAATCATTCTTTAATACTTCCATAAATGTTCTTGTCTTACCTGTTGCAGGTTTAAATTGAACATCTGGATATAAAGGTTGCAAATATTTTATCTTTGTTCTTACATCTAAAGGATTCTTATTTTTATCCTGTGATGCACTGACATAAACTATTGCATCTCCTTTAATTCTCTTGGCAATCGATTCAACTTTCTGGATCAATTTTTCATGACCAGCAGTTGGTGGGTTCATTCTACCAAATGCAAATGCTACTGCCTTTGGTCTTTTACTACCCTTTGCCAGAAACTCTTTTAATGTTTTCTTCATGCTACTTTACTTGTTCCTTTGTCCCATCTCTTAGCTGCAGTGAAATTAGCTGCACTGAACTCTAATCGATCAACTAATTTTCTTGCATTACCTTGTTGATCAACAACAACATAACCTTCTGGATTGGTTACTTCTAAACCATTACCTCTCACAACAAAAGTACCAATTGATTTTGCCTGATTTAATTTATCAATAATAACTTTTTTTGCTTTTTGTATAGTTTTATATGTTGCAATGGCAAAATAAACTTGATCACCTGCACGATCAATAAATCTAAGACCGTCATTTAATATTTTCTTGTACTTATCTTTTGTTTCTTGTTTTTTTACTTTATCAATATCTGCACCCACTTTACCTTCATAGTAGTTTCTAAAACCCGAAACTGCTTTTCCGGTTGCTGGTATATCAGACATTTGACGAATAAAAGTATTTAGATATGTTTTTAAATTTAATCCTATTGAGTATTCTGATAGGTCTGTTTTCATTTTGTTTAACAATGCAGTTGATTTCTTTAGTGAACCTCTTGCCATGTTTAGCATATTACCAAGTTGTTCACCTTCTCCAAGTGTCATCATTACATTACCTGAAACATCTTTATATGATGCATCATCAAACCAGACATTGGGAGATCGTCTGAGTTTTGATACATCTGCACCAAATGATGCTTTTAATTTTTGTATTGTAGAACCTTTGTATGTTGTGTGAAAAATAATACCAAACTTTGCACGAGCAATTCTTCGACCTAAACCAGTGTTTTCTGGTACTGTGTAAACAATCGTGTTTGGTTGAAATGAAATAACTTGTTCTTTTTTACCAGAAGGAGATTCAACACTTTTCATCTTTTTCATTGATTGAGTAAACATTAAATCACCTTGTAAAATACCTTTGAAGTTTAATGGTTGTAGATATAATAAAGCTTCTCTTAAAATATTTGCAACATCACCTGAATGATTTCTCATTACGTCTGCGGGTGTATAGTTAATTTTAGGTGTTACATTAAATAAACTTTTTGTTGCTACAAAGAACTTACCATTTTCAGGATCAATACCTGCAACAATAGCAGGCGCACCATCCCATTTGACAGTAAGATTTAATTTTTTGTTTGAAGAACCTTGTAACATATCTCTTAATGATTCTAAAAAGTTTAATGCGTTTGTGCCACCATCTGCACCATTTAGAATAATATCATCTTCTAAATGTTCTAAGTGTGTATTTGCATCTTCAATTAAGTATTCCATTAGTTTGGCCACACAACATCTTCATCAAGTCCAGTTACTTGTATAACAGGTTCTGCTGAAATAAATTCAATTAAGTTTTCTACTTTCTGTACTATCCAGTCTTTTACTGATTTAATTAAATTAAAAATAAAATCTTTAATTCGTTGATATGCAATTTTGAAAATATTTTCATTTATTTGTTCCTCTGTTAGAGAAAAATTCCACTGACCATTTAAAATAATTTCCTCTTTAACTTGTTTTGCTGTATCTTCCATTTTATTAACAACAAGTCCAACAACTGACCAATAATTGTATTTACCTGTTTTTTGTTTTTTTAATTCTTGTTGAGAAGATTTAAAACGAACAGAAACTTTCATTAAGTCTGCAACCTTTTGAACATAAGAATTTTCAGTCATTGCATGATAAGAAACTTTTGATCCAGATTTATCTCCAACTAAAAAATAATGAGCAGTTGCTGGTGCCTTTATACCAAACTTTTCTGTACCAGTCATAGCTTCACGAGCAAATGATAATTTGAAATCATTACTTTTATCAAATAATTGATTTAGTTTTTCAATCATTTGTTTATGTGCTATATTTCCTTCTTTAATGATTTTATCTTTACCTGCCTTTGATCCTTTAATATAATCATCCACAGTTCCACCTTTTGTTAATCCTCTTTCAACAAATTTATCAAAATCACTTAAAATTGATTTTACAAGTGGGTCTTTTGTGATAGTATTTTTAACTGTTGGACTTCTTAAAGCGGCATTAAATGTGGCAACTGATTCTGCACGTCCACCTGACATTAGTTGTGCTGGTCCTATTTTAAGTGATATACGAGAATTTCCAATCATCAAATCAGTTTTTGGTGTTGTATTAGTTGCACCAAAACTTTTCCAGAAAGGAGTAAGAGGATATGTACCTCTACCTAATTGTTGTGCTTGTTGTTTTTTGCCTACTTTAGATAGAATACTTTTTGCAATATTCTCACCAGCGGTTTTCAAAGACTTGTCTTTTAAGACCATATTATAGTCTTTTGGATTTATTCCTAATTGTTCTGCTGAAGGAACTTCTAAACCTTGAATGGAATAATAACCCATTACTATTGCTGGTTCATAATCTGCTCCACCAGCAGCTTCTTTGAGATATCCTTTAAAACTTTTCATACACTTCTCCCATGTGTCAAAAATATATCACAATTTCCATACTATGTCAACTGTAATATTTATAATTCTTTGATACACAGGAAGTTAGGTATACCGTTGTTTTCTTTCCAAATCTGTTCTTTATTGTGAAATTCTGCGAACCTTTGAGCATCATCTTCAAACTCAAAGACATTCACCACTTTACGTGTGTTCTCTCTGACTTGCCAGATGATATCAACAAATCCTGGCATACGTCTGGACTTCACAGGTTTTGTTGTATATTTAAGTTTCTTTGTGGGTGATCTACGTTTACGAGAAGTTGCCATATTTATTTCCTTTGTTCTTTTTTATGTATGATTCTAATACATCTTCACCATCTTCATCCAGTTGTTGATCAACTAGATTTTGTGCTGATTGTTCTACATCAAAAAATTTCATACGAGAACGATCAACACCGATGACAAACTTCTTGTTAATTGTAGGATCGTTATATCGATTCTTCAACTGTTTGACCATCATTTGACCTGCCTGTTCTAACTCATCGTTTGAAATGAGAGCGAACATAAAGTCAGCAGTAGCAGGCAGACCAAATGATTCGGAGGTGTCTTCAAGGCCTACATCAGTAGAAACATATCCAGTTCGAGTGGTTTGAGTTGCAGTAACAATCGGGAGGTTACATTCGACTGCCAGTCCTCTTAACTCCTCGGCGATGGCCTTGACATAAGTATAACTGTTTACATTGGCACCAGGTTTGAAACGTGAACTTGCACAGATATTAATGTAGTCAACAAAGACAATATCTGGTTTAAATGTTTTCTTTAATGCCAATTCATTGATTAATGATTTAAAGTGACCTGCACCAGCAGAGGCAGTAGGATATTCTTTGATGACTAATCGACCGGTGGTGCCTTCTTTTAACTTTTGTATTTTGTCTGTAAATAATTTCTTATTAAGTGAATACAAATCATCAGTAGTAATGTTTAATAAATTTGCATCGATACGTTCTGCAATTCTTTCCTCTGCCATTTCCATAGTGATGTAGAGAACGTTCTTGTTGATCGATAAGGCATGAGCTGCCATATGGGTCATAAACATTGTTTTACCAACACCGGTACCTGCCAATGCAACATTCAATGTTTTGTTAGGCAAACCACCTTTGGTAATCTTATTGAAATAATCTAAGTCAAATTCAATACGTTCTAACTTTTGATGATAATAATCAAATCGTCTATCAACATCATCTAAATAGTCATGACCAACATGAGAATCAAAGGAGACACCTAATGCTTCGGATAATATTTCTGGTATTGCCTCTGGTGTTCTTTTTGTATCTTTACGCTCAAGTATTTGAATACCATCCATTACTGCGTTGTGTATTGCTCGATCTTTGCAAAACTTCTCAGTCGTTTCAACCAACCACTCCAAATTGATATCTTCAGGATTAAGTGATTTAATTAAACCAACAATCTGTTTATATTCTTCATCAGTAATATCTCTACGATTCTGAATATCAATTTCTAAAGTTTCTTTGGTAGGAAGTTTGTTATACTGATTCGTAAACTTAAAAATCTCATTGAATAATATTTTCTCTAAACGATTGGTAAAATATTCTTCTTTAATAAACGGTAATACTTTTCTGGAGTATTCTTCGTTGTAGATAAGATTTTTAAGTGTGGTTCTCTCTATTCTTTCGTTGGTCATTCACTTCCTTTTCTAAATTCTCTGTCAATATGTCACCAATTGTATTTCTAAATGAATCACTTTCGGTATCAACATTGTTTGGATTACGTAACACCTGATAATCAAACTTTAATCTCAGGTGTTCGTTCTCCTCGATAAATTGCACTTTACCATAAAGGTAAATCACATCTTTATACTCACCATCTTCAATAATAATACCAGATTGTGAGTATCGTGGATTATCTATGTAACTATACTTCGTTGATGCCATAACTAAATTCTTTTTTAGCGGCTTCTTCTAACTGATTCATTATTTCTTCAGTGAAATATTTCTCAGGTTCATTTTGTATAGTCTTTGCATATTGTTTACTACCATCAGGTAGTTCAATTCGTGTCGATACTGATTTAAAGATATTATGTTTTAATGCCAGTTCTAAAAGACCATAGTGTCGATCTAAACCTGTATCATATCTTAAACGTGTATCAACCATCATGTTTTCTTTTGATAATCTACTCTTATGTGTTTTACAGTGAATGATATTACCAACAATGTCGGTACCATCTTTTTCTTTTTTCTTTGAGAGATAGACAATGGTAGAAGCGGCATACTTTAAACCAGAACCGCCACCCATTTCTTTTTGTGGGAACATTGAACCAATCACATCATACGTGTGGTTAGTAATGACAAGAGGTACTTTTGCTTTACCAAGTTTCAATGTCAATACTCTAAATGCAGCTTTGACTACTTGTGATCTGGTCATATCTCTTGTTTCTTTACCATCAGCAGTGTCTTCGATTTCTTTTGTAGTCGATAACATACCTAAAGAATCTAGTACCATGAACAATGGTTTTCTTTTGGATTCATCTAACTCTAAATAAGAATCTAATACTCTGAGTGATTGTGTTCGAAACTCTTGTACAGTCGTCACAGGCATGATTGCAATTCTTTTTGTATCAATACCACGACTTTGAATTAAATCTTTTGTCAATGCACTTTCTGATTCAAAGTACACAACGTTTGCCTCTGAATTATTGTCTAAGAAATTCTTTACCATTCCTAGAACAAAGAATGTTTTACCAGTAGCACTTTCACCTGCGATTGCAGTAATCTTATTTGCAGGCAATCCACCTTTCAGTGAACCAGATATCAGTCCGTTAAAGATATACGAACCCGTATCAATGAAACTTGCAACGTCACCTGCTTCGACACCTTCATCTACAATTGCAGCAAACTCATTACCAGTTTCTTTTATTATTTGTTTTAAAAAGTCCATTAGTTTTCACCTCCGTTTGAACGAACAATAATATAATAATAGTCGTTATTATAACATAGTTCCTTTAATTTGTCAAGTTCTTTTTCATCAATATATGTAGAACTTCGACCAAAATCTGTGATAATATTTACATAAATTTTATTCATATTCTTTTCGATATTCTTCTTTTGGTATAAATCTATGTGGTATTTTTCTCCACCTTTCTATATCTTCACCGTCCAATCTCAGTGTAGGATCTTCGGGAACATAATTAGAAGGTGGATCTAAGTACATCTTTGGCGGCACAGCACTCCATACTGTATCAAACATGATATCTACATCATCTAGTGTCCAAGCCAATGACATCTTTTCGTATGTTAATTCTCTATTGTATTCTACTTTTCTTTGATAGTCCCAATATTCTTTCAATTGAAAGTATTCTTTTTCTGTTATGGGCATAGTCATATTTATTTTAATTTGTTTAGAACGTTTTCATAAATCGATTCAGCAATTCGTTTCATCATTAGTGGTGGAACCATTCTACCAATTCGTTCTGCCTTTTGTGTCCACTTTCCTGTTAGTTTAAAATCATCTGGTAAAGACATAATTCTTTTTAATTCCCCAAGTGTTAATTTTCGTGCTTCACTCCAATGACAAGCACCTGCGGTTGTTTCACCAGAACCCATTGCTGTGAGTGTTGGTGCAGGTGCATACTGTGATACTCTTTTCACATTGAAGTGATGTCCCTTTGGATGATAATCCCCTCCAGTCAAAACCTTTTCTGGATTGATTGGCATTAAACTTACAGTTTGTTTATAGTATGCTGTATTTGACCATTTCTCGGTTAGATACTTTATTTCTTCTTCATCATATTCTAAATCAATCAATACATCTTTTAATGGTATAACATCTTTATCTGGTTGTGGAAAGATGCCATTAATATTCATAAAGTTTAATCCAACTTTTTCTGCAATATCACTTCTTACACCAATAAAGATAACACGTGATCTTGTTTGAGATACGCCATAATAACGTGAATCTAAAACTTGTGATGATACTTCATAACCGATCTTTTCAAATTCATTTAATATCTTATTATAATATTGTTTCGCTTCTCCTATTGTCAATCCGGCAACATTTTCTGCAACAATCACTTTTGGTTGAATATCATTTGCCACTCTTAGAAATTCAAAAAACAAATCTTCAATATTCTCAACCATCTTACCATCAGAGTATTTCTTTGTCTGTCCCCAACCATCTGAATGTTTTCCACCCGTAGAATGACTTAATTTACCGGCCACAGAGAACGCTGAGCAAGGAGGAGACCCGTCTAGTATGTCAATGTCTATTGTTCCTGCAATATCTAAAAAATCACTACCTTTTAACTGTTTGATGTCGCCAGGGATTATTGGAGTGTCTGGATAATTCTGTTTATATGTATTTTGTGCTTCTTCAACAAATTCATTTACACATAAAATCTTACCACCTGCTAATCGATAACCCGTAGAAGAACCACCACCACCTGCAAAGGTAGAAATAACATTAAACTTGTTTTGATTAGATGCGTTATGAACATCTTTAAGTAAATATGGTTTGTACATTAGGCAAAAAAACTTTCTATGGTATTCATACCACTGGCATCTACTTTCCACTTAATTGCATCTAAGATAAATCGTAATGGTTCAAAGAATGATTTCTGAAACTGTTGATCATAGTCAATCAAAGGATGAAAGTTAAACTGTGATGGTAACTTTGTCATAAACGATATAACATTTGTTTGATGTGAATTTGGTTTTCTCAATAGAACATATTTAATTTTATCACCTTCGTTGATGTAAGAGAATCTTGTTTGTAATCGTTTTTCTTTAAGTATATGATTATAGATGAGAGCACCTTTGACATGCATTGGTGTTGATTTACGAAAGATAGAATTAGGATCTGCATACTTCTTTAAACCTTTAACCGATCTAGGAAATGCAATCTGTTCTGGTGATAGATGTTCAAACTCAGTTCGAAATGTATTAACAAACTCTCGTAATTCTTTTTCTGATTGGGTCATAATAATCTTTAGTGCTTCTTTAATCTTTGAACGACACACTTGTGGTGTTGATGTTTTGACTGCTTCAATACCCATGATCTTTAATTGTGGTTCTGCATATTGAACACCCTCTGAGTTATGAACATTGAGAATGTATCTTTTCTTGGCAGTCCAAATGCCTTTGTCTGCAATTACTTCTCTTTTCATCTGCATCTTTTGATCAAAGGCATTCATATAGTCTGCCAATTCTTGGTAACAACTATCAATATAAGGTTCAATCTTTTCTTCACAAAACTTATCTAGTGCCTTGACCACTTTGATTGTGTCTAAGTTTTTACCAATCTTATCAACAAGACCAGACATATTAATATAAATTGAATCTGTATCTGAAGCAATAATGTAATCTTTGTTATCAGTTTTAATCAGTTTATTTAAATACTCATTCATCTTTTTTTCAATCCAACGAATTGATAATTGACCAGATGTCGTAATTGCCTCTGCCATTCGATGATCGTAATGTCTGAAATATTGATTACCAATCGCACCATAAGCTGAGTTCAATGAAATCTTTTTTGAAAATTGTATGATATGATATTTAGCAATGTCATCAAGTAACTTTTTATTCTTTGTCTTTTGATATTCTTGTTGTGCCTGAATCATTAACTTTTTATATTTGACACGATCATCATATTCTTTTTGTATAATTTCTGGTAAGAAACCTTGTACATCTGTTCGATACATTGTACCATTAGCTGCAACTGCAATATTATTATCTTTCAGTTTTGATAGATTGTATTTCTTTATTAATAACTTATCAATGTCTAAATCATTTTTAGAATTGACAATCGTTTCGGGTGAGATATTATATTGCATAATCAGGTGTGGATATAGAGAGTTCAAGTCAAATGATACAACCCATTCATGTAATCCAACTTCAGGATCTTTTACATAGGCACCAACTAAATCTTGTGAATCACTATCTTTCTTTAATGGTACGGGTATGTTTTTCTTTCGAAGATAGTTATAAATTAAACAATCCCATGTTCGTACTTGTGAAAAGATATCTTCATAATTCACTTTGGCATTGTATGCCATGGTAATACATAATTCGATTAGTTTAAGTTTCTGTTCTAATTGATCAACTAGTTCAACGTCTTGGATATTATAATCAACAAACGATTGATAATCTTTAGTGTACCATTCTTTAAATGTTTCATATGGGTTATCATCTTTCTTTTTACCAAGTTCAACCTCTGCAATATGATCTAGTTTAAAACTCTCTTGGTTTTTAACAGTAAGTTTTTTATATAAATCTAAGTAGTCTAATTGTGATACACCAAGAATATTAAAACGTGGATAAACTCTACCCATAATATTTAAATCATCACTACGTACAACACCCCATGGTGATAATCTTTTTACTTGTCGTTCATCAAGCATTTTAATAATACGATTACAAAGATACGCCATATCAAATAGTTTACTATTCCAACCTGTGATAATATCAGGACAGTTTTGTTGCCAAAAAGTAATGAAATCAATTAACATATTTGTTTCGGAATGGCAATGAATATATTGTACATACTTTTTATCTGTTTTAAAATCACCTGTACCCCAAACAACGATTTTACCATTGTTATGATTCTTAATTGTGATACAAAGAACTTCTTCATTGGCATCACCAGGATCTGGAAAACCATTCTCACAGGCAACCTCAATATCAATAGTAAAGATTTTAATTTTCTTTAGATCATAATCAACATCATCAGGATAATAATCAGAAATATATTGATAGTTAAATCTTTCCATACCATAGGCAAAACCATCATGACCTTCGTATCGTTGAATAAATTCTTTGGCGTCTTTGATTGATTTAAACTTTTTAGGAATTAAGTATTTGCCATCCAGAGATTTGTATTTTGTTTTGTCTTTGTATTGATGATACATGGTTGGTTGAAAATAAACTCGATCATCAAATGATTTACCATTCTGTACACCACGTATAAGAATTTCGTTACCAAATTGAGCTACATTTGTATAAAAATCGTTCAAGGTATTTTCACCACTATTCCGTCATGTTGATTGAATAAAACCATTTGACAACCACAACGACTATGTTTCTCATCATACTTTTCATTATATTCTAACACAGAGCGTTCAGGTGTGTTCTCATCAATAGGATCAATTTTATTTAACCATTCGTCTGTCACATGAACATGACAAGTACCACAAACACAAGAACCACCACAGATTGCTTCTATGCCTTCTATGTATTCATTCTTTGAATAGAATCTTGCAGCCTCCATGACTGTTGTATCTTCAGGAACTTCTACTGTTTCGATATGATTATTATTTTTATCTAAGAAAGTCACTTTAGGCATAATGTTATTATATCACAAAACGATTGAAAAGTCAATCTTTAAGTGTCGTTGTTGTCTTCTTTTTCAATATAATCAGATAAAACAAATTTTCTATTTGGATTAACTGAAACTCTAAAACGTGTCAATAAGTCACGATTGATCAATATGGTACTTTTTGCATCTTCTTTTGTTAGACCAAAAGGCACATTATTATAAATTCTATTATTAAACTTAATGTCTAATTCTATAATTGGTCTTTCTTCTTTCATATTAATATGTTCAGGATTACTTACACCAATAATTTTACTTTTAAACTTTTTACCTTTATAAGACCAATTGGCAACTTTACCATTTATTTCTAATTCATCAACTGCAAACATTGATGCCTTTGTACCATTACCTGTATCAAATTTTGCACGAATAGGTCCAATACCATCAATTTCAATTCTTTCTAAATACCCACTTTCAATTTGAAACGAAGGTTTTCTTCTTATAGGTTTTTGAATATATTGTATAATATTTTTCATAATACCTTTGTTGTTTGTTCTTTCAACTGGTTTACCTGTTTTAATATTGTATGCCATATAATCAGAACCAAAACCAGGAGAACCATTACATTCTAATATCATTATTTCACTATTTACAATAATATGATCGACACCCACAAGTGTAGTACCTACAGCTCGTGACGCCAGAATAACTGATTTCTTTTCTTCTTTTGATAGTTTGTATGGTTCTGTTTTTGCACCCATATGTCGATTAGAACGGAAGTCATGTTTTGGTTTAATTCTCTTTGTACAACCTACAATCTTTCCGTCTAAAACTAATGTACGAACATCATAATCAAACTTCATATGTTCTTGTATAATTAATTCTGCTTTGAATTTCCATAACGATTGAATAACAGAAACCATGGATTGATAATCATTGACAATCGATACACCAATACCTTGTGTACCAGTCATTGTTTTAATGATGACAGGAAATTTACCACCAATTCGTTTGTGAGCGTCTTCTAAACTTTTAACGTTTGATACAATAGATGTTCTTGGTACAGGAATATTATTTCTTTCAAATGCAAGATAAGATGACATCTTGTTATTACAAGTTAACATACCATCTCGGTCATTAATCATAAACGCACCTGCACGTTCAAATGATGATAATAAGGCAAGTCCGACTTCGGTATCAACAGAACCTGCACGTGTGAAAACTACTGTACGTGAAGTATCAAATTCTATTTCTGTGCCTTCACCATCAATGTTGGAAACTTTTAGTGTTTGTTTATCTAAATCGTTTTCTGCAACCCAAGCTTCTTTAATAGAAATTAAATGACATTCTATTTTTAATTCATCACAAACACTTTTGAGAATGTTACCAAAGACAACAGGATTCTTTGTAATCTTATTTGTTAAGATTGCTACCTGTATGTTAGTAACTTCTTCTTTTGCTTCGGCAATAAATTCGTTAAACTTGGGTACTTTCATTTGATTGCTCGTCTTCTTTTTTCTTTCCTATGTTATATTTGGTTTCTAAATTCCATTCGTGTTTGTCTTTAAATGCAATCACTTTGATTTGACTTAATGGTGCTTTTGTTTGAATCTCTCCAACAACTTCCACCAATTTCCAATCAGATAACAATTGAGCAATCGTGTTTCGTCTTTCAATATCATTGTCAGAAATGTTTGCCGACTTACCATCTAATGCAAACAATTCTTTGAAATGTACTATAAAATATCTACCTTGTTTGTGTAGAATATGACACGATTGAAATAATTTCTTTTCTTTTCGACTGGCAACACCAATTCTCGTTAAGGTCTCTCTCACCTTTAAAAAATCATCTGGTGTTTTCAGTTTGACCTCCAGCATATTCTCTGGCGACCATTCTAAATTCTCACTCATTTTTTTCTCCCACCGACTTCCATAATCGATTTAATTTTCTTAATCTGTTCACTATCCAGTATGCTCAAAGCCTGTCTTGCCTTTTCATACGTATAACCATAATACTTTTTGACCACATCAATATTAGCGATATTAGACTTATACCATTTACTAAATCTCTTTTTAGGTCTAACAATATTTATATAAAAATTGAACTGCATATCGTTCGGTAGATGATGAAAACCGTTCATTGTGTTTGCCTCTAGGAGAGTATCTATGTGATAAGACATGCATTTATTCACAATGAACGCAGGATATTTCTTTTTCCATGCCACATCATCAGAATCCATTAATGGTTCTTTGGTATTATTAATGGCGTTTAGATAGTCAGATAATTGATAGAGTTTCTTATCGTTTTCCATACTTCGTTGCCCAATAATAATCCAAAAAGAAATACCAAACAGAGTTGACTAATGGTTCTATAATTGCATCTAGTGTTGCCAGTTTAATTTCTGCACCTGTAATTAATCGATTACACAAAATAGCAATTGCAATGTGACCACAGGTGTAAACAATTGTTCTTATAACTGAACCGTGCATGAACACATTCTTTAATAAATTAAATGCACCATGTAAAAATTCTAATTTAAAACTCATATTCAAATACCTCTAAATCTTTCTGATATCTTTCTTCGACAATCTTCCTTGATAGTGTTGTATAATATTCTCTATAATGATTGTGTTGTTTTGTTGTTCGATTATTTAATGTTGGTAGTGTAGTATCTAAATCAAACATGAAAGCAAGCCATTGCCAGTCTTTCACTATATTTTCATAACGACCAACATAATCTAAATTATTCACATCTAAGTATTCAGTTTGTATATATCTCAACGCCCGTTCACCAGGAAACTCATTTGATAAAAGAAATTCTTCTAGTGTACCATAGTTTCTATCTTTAGTTGATTTTTCCCAAAAACTTAAAACAATATCAAATGGATTTCTCACAAAAGAAAATTTAAAGTAATCTTTAAACTCACCGTATTGTGTTAGTGTCATTTTTTGATGTTGATTGCCATCATGGTGAAATTTACCTTGCCATCCACCACCCATAACTAAACCGTCTAACTCTTTTGCCTTTGTACTATGTGGTGCCAACACTTTTGTTATCGAACTACCTGCCGTCTTTGGATTATGAAAGTAAACTAGTTTCTTTTTCTTACATACAATCATTTATATGCCCTCACATATTTTATATCACCCGTATAGTTTCTTTGATAGTGAATACAACCAGTAGAGAAACCAAATGGAAAACCATGTTGATTACCACCACCCATATGTACTATCTCTTTGATGTCACCATACTCTCTAATTTTTATATCTAACTTTTTACCTTTAAAAGTTTTAATAAGTGGACAAAAGAAAACAACATTATCTGCTACTTCAAATGCTTTCAGTAAAAATTTATCAAAGATACTAAAAGGCGGATTCGTAATTATCCAATCTACTTTTTTATTGTAATCAAAAAAATCTTTACCTTCTTTTATTTCGCACCAATCTTTATCGCCTTGAAATTGATTATAAAATGAGCCATCACCTCTACATGGTTCTAATATTGTACCAGTAGGTTTGAAATAATCAATTATCCATTTTGCTGTTTCTGGTTTAGTCATTACAACATCATTAGGTGTTGTCTTACGACTTTTAGGTGTACTCACCCTGCCTACATAGTTCATTTAAATTTACACTCACCCATAATCTCTGTCAGACAAGCAATCATATTGATCTCTTGGTCGGCAACAAAGGCTGACTGATACATATACTTTGCCAGTATCATAATCATTATAGGTTGTGTTTTGGGATCCATAGTCACTGCAAGATGATTATAGAGTTCTCTATACAATTGATTTGGATCTTTATCAATACTATCAACAACCCACTTTCTCAATGCCACAAAGTCTTTCTTCTTCAGAACATTCGTCAGTTCTTTGAACGATTGTTCAGACATCGATACCAAAATACCAGTATCAATTTTACCAGATACAGAATATCTTTGTAGTTCATTGATTGTTCTACGAAAGTCTGGATAGTGTTTGATAATTAATTCTGCAAGTACCTTATCATCATAATCAACTTTCTCATTGTCTAATATATCTTTCAGTCGTTTATGAAAACCACCTGCAATCTTTGTTTTATCTTTCTTGTCTGTTCTAAAAGTAATAACAGTACACCTTGAATGTATAGGTGCAATAATCTTATTAATGAAGTTACAAGTAAAGATAAATCGACAATGTTTGGAAAATGTTTCGATAAAGTTTCTCAGTGCAGGTTGCACGGACTCTGGATTCATATAGTCGGCTTCATCAATGATGACAACTTTAGGACCAGATTCA
>Ga0208161_1000807_pt1 | contig 17374 bp, 29 predicted proteins | sample CB_VirMetaG_3_FD_184538 | JGI IMG/M metagenome (GOLD analysis project Ga0208161, IMG submission 184538) | Freshwater to marine saline gradient viral communities from Chesapeake Bay - CB_1508_1S Viral MetaG (SPAdes) (version 4) | ecosystem: Environmental > Aquatic > Marine > Coastal | place: USA...
GATGCAAATTATCTGTCTGCCAACTCTTCACCATCATATTCAGAGTGCGAGCACACGAGGTTAATTGCGCTGCTGTAGGGCTATCTCCCTCTGCCAGCACTCCTATATGTTCAAGAGCCTCTGTAATTAGATCATCTCTATTTACAGAGAAATTAATGCTGCCTGACGTGCTCATATCATCACCCCTTGGCTATACAAATACCATCTATACTCTGGAAACTTGTAGAACCAACATTAGGTACAATTGTTCCATCAGAGTTTACATATAAAAGGCTATGCGATCCAGCAGCATCCTGAGCAAACGCATAGTTATATGATGGACGATATCCTGTTGGAAGGGTGAATATGGAAGCAGGTGGGGTGCCTGTTTTTACCACCCCTTCTATACATATGCGGCCATCTCTATCAAACCAATACGCAGCAGGGACGAAGCCACTGCCATAATTTACCCACGAGTTGGTAAAGCCGGCTGCAGGAGACCCAGCACCAACAACTCGCTTTACTCCAGGATCATGCCACCAACAATTCGTGCCTTGTGCTATTGCATTATCCACTTGGGTAGCTGTAAGACCATCAGAACCTGTAGCTTGAGTTGACTCAATAAAAGAGACGTAGTGCATGTTGCTGCTCATTGTTACAGCATTTGCTTCAGTCGAGTTATCAAACTGGCATTTATTAAATTCAACCCAACGACCTACATTCAGATTTGCGTACTTTCTAGTTGCTGCTGAGGCTGTGGTCCGACATTGATTGAAAGAAATTCTTTGTGGGCCTGCATCTGGATCAGCAGTATCTGCATCAATCACTATTGTGAAATATGGAGAGGCACTAGCATTATCCTCAAACCAACAGTTATCAAAGGTGAATCCTTCAAAAGCATTAGTGTGCGTGTTTGGTTTGTAAATGCGTAATCCTGGACCAGTGTTAGATTCTGAAATTACGTTCTTAAAATTGACTAACACACCACCTTGAATATTTATACCACCTGCAGTATTCAGGCTAGTATTTGTATCAGTAACTGAATAGGTGGTAGTCGAGCTACCCTCTACTTGAATACCCCATCCACTATTTGAATTGAGGCCACATCGAACAATCCGAGTGCCGTTCGTATAATTAGATAGACGTACCCCTGCTGTGGTACAACCTTTCACACGGCATTGCTCGAGTACATTTGATCCAGCAACGTCAATACCAACAGCGGCAATAGAATTACCATCAACTCCTATATCAACAATGTGATTCCCTGTTCTATCTTCAGCCGTCCCAGTCTGAACAAGATCAAGCACGATGGTTGTAGCAGCCTTAGCTTTGAGAATTGACCGTGGAGTGGCTGACGTATTATATGAATACGCTGACCCTGCCCCGCGAAGTGTGATGTTGTTTCCAGGCCATTCTAGTTTACCTGTAAGATATGTTCCTGCTGGAACGTATAACCCGCCGATGGTAGAAGCATGCACGTAATCTAGTGATGCTTGCAAGGCAGTAGTGTCATCAGTAGTTCCGTCTCCAGTGGCACCAAACATCTTGACACTAAGGATGGATGGGAAATTCTGTTTGAACTGTACTGATGAACCAGTCGAGTCTATGTATGATCCGCCGTCAGCGGTTCCTGTAGCCGCAGTAACAGCTTTAAAGAATAATACTCCAGAAGTAGTTCCAGAAGCATAGTCTTGTACTGACACATAGTCTCCAACAACCACTCCAGTTTCTGCAACCATAGCTGCAACAGTTGCAAGATTACGAACTACTTTGGCTCCTTCTGGTACTTGAGAAGAGGCAAAGCCTACATCTCCAGCACTATCTAAAGCCTCATAGGTTGCTGCACCATCTATCCCCGTCTGTAACTCATTTAGAGCACTTTGTACATCAGTAGCTGCTAAATTTCCAGAGGGTACATTAGTGATATTAGCCGCCGTATGTAGACCAGTAGTTTGATCATACACATGCTCATCAACATCATTTAACCAATCTGCCTCAATTACAGTTTCTTTATCTACAAAAGTAGTTGTTGCCATTATTCTATTCCCGCTATTGCTGTACCAGCTACTGCTATGCCAGCAACAGCTTTGTTAATATCAATACTACATATTGTGACACTGGTATGGGCATATCCACACACACCAACACCAGCCACAGAAGAAAAAACTTTTGAATACAAATTCATAATGTATTACTATTAAATGTTCCTGTTGGGATTTCATTATACTCTGGATCTAATCCTACTATAGCGCATCCAGTGATTGCTACCCCTGCTACAGCACTTCTAGTAGTGCAGAATCCAGTTATAAATGTATCTGTTGGTTCGGGATTTACAAGTCCCTTAGCCGCTGTATTCTCAGCACGCACTCTAACAAAATCTTGTGGGTGTCTTGGTTCCCAATATTCTGGCGCTACAATAAGACCAGTCCACTCTCTCTTAGCCTCAGAAGAACGTATAACTTTTCCAGAGCGTTGGCAAACAACCCAATGATCTCCTGGTATATATGAGAGTTTCTTGGACATATTAGCCCCTATACACTATACAGGAAGCTCCTGTGCCCCCAATGTCAAGATAAATACCGTTCTCAGCTTGAACGTGAGTGTCAAACATAAATAATGCTGCATTACTAGCCCCAGCTACTACAGCTTCAAATAGCTTTTTACCAGATGCTGCAGTATTGTCATATAAAATAACAGTTGCTGGATTAGAACCATCAGTGATGACAAGAACCCCAGCAAGAAGAGACTTCCCATTAAATAAGATGCCGTCTGAGGTTTGTTCCCCAAGTGATACACAAGTTGGTTTCATAACATTTCCTATAATAAATTAAATTGCTTCAGCAAATTCATAAGTAACAGAAGCTGCAATATTTGGAGTAGCTGTAAAAGAAAATATAAATATATCCCCTGGAGTTTGGATTATTTCAGATACTCCTTGGTATACAGCACTTGTTTCTACAGTGCTATTAGCAGGAGTCTTGGCCGCATAAGTTTGCACAGCCTTTGCCGTGTCAAAAGTAGCATTAGTGGGAATTAGATATTCTAAATGTCCCTCTCCATAGTTCGTGAAAGTGTCCCCATTAAGTGTGATAGCTGTGTCATCCCTAGTTGCCCACACTTCTGCCGTACATCTTGTATCAGAACTAAACACTGCTGTTAGGGCTTCAACATCCCTAGTGTTAATTAAAGAATTAACCAAGTCTTTATTTCTAACTATTAATGCTGGTTGTGATGTTCCTGATAGAGCTACGTCTGTTGCAACAATAGCTCCATATATCTTACCGTTTCCTATGCCACCTTCAGAAGTAACATCAACACATCCAGCATGTATTGCTACCGCATCTCCCTGATCAATACACTCCCAAGCAATGGGTATTGCAGGATTAGATATGCTTAATTCTGTAAGAGTGCCCATAAGATTGAATGTGTGTACCAACTGCCCATTTATATAGAAGAAGTAGTCTCCTACCCCTCGCCATTGGTGTTGTATATCATATATATTGCCCTTCTCTATATCAATATTAGAGGGTATAGATATAACTTCCTCAATATCAGTAGTTACAGAGTTAACAGTTGTTCTGCGCCAAGCATATAAATTTCCATCACTCTTTAATCTAAATCCTGTCCCATTTTCCTTAGTGAACACTCCCCAACTACGTTGCCCTGCATTTGTACTATTAGGAAGTATAACAGAAGTAGAATATAGCTGCCCCCTATTAGGTTCATAACGGGGGTTTCTGAAAGTTCTTAGTTGTACTTTTTGATTAAGATTGTTTGAAGTTATTACTAATTTACCATCAGTAGATACAGAATGGGTTATTGTAGTTTGTTCTACATCATCTAACATTTCATACCAAACCACAGAAGGTATGCTATATGTAAACATACCGTGTAGCAATGATACATCATGTATTACTTTGTTTCTTCCCCAAGCATCATGACCAAAGTCAGATTGTGTGGTAGTTTTTTCATGTAGTTGCTGTGTTCTCACTTATCCCATACCCCAAATACGATATTCAACTAACCCATCTGTTGATAAATATATAGTCCTAACTGTTACATCAATACTCACAGATTCTTTAGGAAGAATGGTGCCATAAGTTTCCGTAGGTTGAAACCTAAACTTTAGAGCATGAACACCACTATCATTCGTAAGTTGTATGCGTTTAATTGGCAATGGGAATGCAATAGATGTGTCACCATCTAAAGTAGATTCATAAGGATAAAAATTAGAGTATGTTACCATAATATATAATAATAGGGGGCCGAAGCCCCCGTTAAAGTTATGCAGGATCAGTTGCTGTGATACCACCAGTAAGTGCAGCCATACCATGCACAAACCACTGAGTACCATCACTATGAAGAACTACATGATCACCAAGGGCTTCAGCAGTCGCTACAAAGTTAATTTGATCTTCTGCCCCAGCTACAACAACAGCGCCTGCTACCTCAATTGATCCATCAATGTTGTCTCCTTCAGCAGAAGCAACAATCCAATTGGTGGTAGCAAATGTAGCAGCCACAACAAACTTGAAACTTACGCCAGCAGAAGAAGCTACAGCAGGGAGCGTGATAGTAGCTCCAGCAGCAGCGTTTAGGTAAAAGGTTTTGCCATTGTCAGCAGTGGTAAGCGTAGTAACTCCGGTTACAGTTTCAGCAGAGCCTAAATTCTGCTGAACACCTGCTACTTTTAAACCACCGCCACCACTAGATGTACCAATCTCTATATTAGAAAAATGGGTGTATTTTGTACTTTCATTTGCAGCCATATTATTTATTCCTTCCCTTGTCAGGGAGTCAACTCCCTCCCCCAGCTACGAGGGAGGGATATATCACCTACTTATATTTACTAAGCTCCAGGAGAACCAAAGATTCCACGCGGATCAGTCCATCCAAATGAGTAGCGAGCACGAGCCTTAAACTTAGCGTTATCGGTATCGAAATCGTTATCCATATCAAACGAATCCTCAGCCCGGATGAAGTGCTTCATACCATCAGGTGCGTTAGTACGGATAAACCATGCATCAGCATCAGTCAGGTAGTGATTCACTACAACATCACGGAACTTGCCCATAGCGTTGAGAGCATTGATATCGTTATCAGCAGTACCAACACGCTGAGTGGACATCAGAATACGCTCTGCTTCAAAGACATTATCAGGAGTGATAATGAGCTTCTCAGGCATTACGCTAATCTTTAGACCACGGTCATTGGTGAACTTCATGATGTCAATACATGCCTGCTCAAGAGAAGCCTCAGACAGATCAGCAGCAGTAGTAAGCTCGTTTGACCAAGTGCCACCAGCTACGTTCGGATGATCCGTAGCACACATCTCTTTACCGTCACCACCTGCATAAGCAGCAGTGAATGCTCGGTTATAGACGTTAGCTGCTACAGTTTCCTTAGTCTGACGCATAGAGAATGCCAGAGCCTTGGAACGACGCTCACCAACGATATCATACAGATCGTCTTCCATCATCTCCTTAGTGATGATGAAACCCAAACCATACGTTACGTGCGTGTAGCGGGTTACGAAACCCTGAGACTCACTATCGTAAGCTACCGAGCTACCTTCTGGCTGCACAGCCGCTAGACCAAAACTAGTGGTGCCTACGTCCTCTTCAAACTTACGTCGAGAGCGAAAGGTGTCAAATAATGCTGGAAACTCTTCTTTATGCTCAGCGTAAGCTTTGCCGTACCAAGCGTTAATTCCTGGCCATAGGGCTTTACCCCAGCTACCAGTAGTAATAGGTGTACTCATATGTTATTCTCCTTAGATTCCGGCAGTGCGTACACTGTGTTGTGGTAGATTAATCTGTACAATCCACTCACAATTCAGACCATAGTCATTATCAGGACTATCAACTTTCTCAACTAATTTAAGTTGGTCAGCAGCATCCTGATCTACCTCTGAAGTGTCTAACTCATGGCCAGAAACACCTGTAGTGGCAGAACCTGCACCTGCTACGAAGTTAGCTGTAGCACCACGATTAGCAGCACTACCTGTACCATCTTCTTGGATGGCGAAGTAACAACTCTCAGCCGGAGCTACGAGAATATACCCAGCAGTTGTTGCAGGAAGATATCCTGGATGCTCAGTAGCAGCCACAGCCCTGTCCACTACAACACCTACACATACGCCAGCAATTACATTAGTAGTGCCAGCAGTAGCTGGAGTGACATTTCCGTCAGCCTCCTGAGCTACAAAATCCCCTCGAAAGATAGCAGTGGCATTAGACGAATCCACTTGCATTTTACGAAGAGAACCACTATAAGGACTACCATCCCTATTAATAGGCCGTGCCCCACGAGGGCGATCTACATTAGCCATACTCATTTCTCCTAAGAAATATTAAAAGTGTGGGACAAGGCATACAAAGGATTATTCAATCTTAACTTTGCCGTATTGCCCATCAATCCCACTATTTAGTTGTCGTTTCATTACAGCTTCTGTTTCAGAAATCTGTTTTTGTTTAGCATTTTGGTCTTCGTCATACCATTCCTGCTTAATGCGCATGAGGTGTGAAGTAGTACCTTTACCAACATTTTTAGAAACAGTTTTGCCTACAGAATTCCCTTTATTCACTGAGGAAATTCCAACCTTAACATCGTGGTCAACATGCTCATAACCGGCCTGTTCAAATTTATACAGTCGATCATCAGTATCATTTACCCACCGATATACATAACCATCTTCTTTGCCTTTTACTGTCAAAACATCGCGATTACCTGATACAGGTACGCGAACAGTTTCACGATCAGTGCTTGCTGCATTTCTACGATTAGTCATCTTTTAGCTCCCAATCTCGCCAATATTGGCCAACTCATTAATATAATCTTCCTGGGTCATGACCCCACTCTTAACCATTGTGTTCATAATGTCACGCTGTTCAGCATTTAGATCACGAACACTATACTTACTTTTACCTCCACTACCTCGGGTAGACGGGGTGCGGGTATCTCCATCATTCACTTTAGAAACTCTTGGCTTATTGCCAAATCTTTCTGGATACACCTTACGAATATGTTTATCAACCTCTTTGAAAATATCCGTTAAACTGGCATTAGGAGTTTCCTGAGCTAAGCGTACACCGATATTATCAGCCGTTATACGCATTGTAGGATCATCATCATACCATGTATTTCTATCTCTCCACTGAATAAACTCTTGAGAGGGTTGTGCTGGAGTAGGTAAAGAATGCTCTATAGCAGTCATTTCCGCCACATCACGTTGGTGAGTGGTTGTTAATTCTGCAATATCATCATCAATACCCATTACAGCAGCAACTTCACCCTCTTCAAGGGCAGTGCGTTTACGCTCTTTAAGTTCCTTTACCGCTCTGTTGTATTCAGTTTCCTTAGTTTTCTTGAGAATGTCTCTCATTGCTGAGGTAGCTTGTTTAAACTCCTGTCGCATTGAGTCTCTATCACGCTCAAGAGAACGAATTTTTCCAAAGAGTTCCCCACGCTTAATAAAACTACGGGCATTTACCCAATCATCTGGATCACCTTTCCACTGATCCTTGGGACTCCACCCGTGCTCCATTGCGCGCGATTCTTCTTCAGTGTATTCCAGCTCTTCTGTCTCTACGTCTTCTACTTGTACTTCTGCTACTTCACTCATCTTTATTTCCTCTTTACTCTTGGATGATACCAATTATATCCTCATCATTTACAATGAGCATCTCTTCTTTAGTGCCTGGATCTTGTACAATCTTACCACTATACTTTGCATAGTAAACTTTATCACCCTTTTCTACCCAAGGTGTGTTACCATTGTGTTGTCCAAAAGCTTCTCTACCAATAGCTACAACAACACCAGTAGTAGTTGCGGCTTTAGCAATACGCTCGTCTGCATACTTAATTATGATACCCCCCTCAGAAACTTCCTCAAGCTCATCTGGACGAATCAATACTCTATATCCTGCTGGATAAATATTACTCATTATCGTCTTCCCACTCCTTTTTGAGTTCTTCTATTAAATCTTCGACATCCTCAAGGGCTTGGTATCTACCTATAGCTTTAGCATTCTGTTGTGCAGTGCCCTCTACTGTCTCTTCAGTATAATTTCCTGCAGCCCAATTATCTTTGATGTCGTGCTTTGTTCTAGCGATACTCTCTAATACTCTACCTATTAGAGCTTCTGACATAGTTTTGCTCACTCTTCATCATATCGTTTATTACCTTTAATTCGTCAGTACCTAGCTTACGCTCAGTTTGACGATTCTTCTCCGCCTTGTCTCGGAGATTTAATCCAAGCTCGGCTTCTTTAATATCAAGTTTCCTATTCTCTACAGAACTCTTAATATCAAGCTCTTTATTCTTCAACTCAAGTTCTGGATCTGGTCCTTGTGGAACTGGTTCAAGAAGTTTCTCTACATTAGGCTGCTCTTGCGCTTCTAGCATACGTACTAAAGCTTCTTGTTGGTTAACTCCCAAAGGAATCAATTCTACCAATGCTTGTGCTTTAGCAAGCCTCTGTGCCTCTGATACAATACTAGGATCTGCTGAAGGAAGGATGTCCAGCCTAGCTTTATTATGATCATGTTTATATACAGCGTATATGTCAATATCATCAGGCAAGTCTAAAATATTTTGATAGGCTTCTGGATCAGGATTCTCTACATTAAGTTCAAACAGTTTGTTAAACTCTTTTCCAAGGCTTCTGTGAATACGCTTATAGATGGCTGTAAACACCTTCATACCTTGTTCTAAAACAGCCATTGTAGTAGAAGCTTTCTGATTCTGTCCTGGATTCTCCCCAACCATCATGTCTGTAGTGGAAGCTAGTCTTTGTCCACTATCTAATAGAGTACCTAACAATTGAAATAATACATTACTAGGTTCTCTAACAGGAAGAGGGAGAATGCTTTTTCTCAAATCATCCCCAGAAACATTAATCTGTTTCCACTCTCCTGGAGTAAATCTTTCTTGCCCTTTCTTTAGCTTAATACCTCTACCAAGATAGCCACTCTGAAGATTAGAAAGTGTGCCAGAGTCAGTGAGTAGGTTAATCATTGTGTTGGCTGCTTCATTAATAGGACCAAGAAGAATACCAAAACCTACATCATAGAAACCACCATCAGGATTAGGAATGAAAGAAAACTTAGTGAAATGTTCAAAACCTTTTATTGAGGATACATCCCCACTATCGTTGTAGGTTACGTCTTCCTCAGTGTAGTTTGCTACAATTCGTAATACTTCCCCAGAGTTCTCTTCACACGTTATGATATAAGGCTCTTCATAACCATCTTCATCTAAATCAAGATAGGTGTGTTGTTCAAGTAGTGTGTACGGAACAGACTCATCATCTGTAGGAGTGGTGCCTGCTGTCTCATCACTAGTGCTACGATGATTGTGTTTAGAAACTTTAGCATCTCCCAAATCACAATCTTTATACAAGCCTTCCCTAATACGCTGTACAACAGTGTTTCTACTAGCTTCTAGAATGTGCGTAATTCTATAGGAGTCTTCTAAATTCTTAGTCCAATAATTAACAACCAAATGCTTTGGAAGAATCATCTCTGACACATTACGATTGTCAGAAGGAGAGTAATAGGTTTTCTTAAATACACACCCAATAATTGGTAGGGTCATGAGAAGTCTGTCCATCTCCTCATCCCAATGCTTCATTTGATGGAGCACTTGATAGTCCATATACCTAGATACACGGATAGCACTATCTTGTTTCTCCCCTGAAGAATCAAAACCTATCACCTTAGCTTTTACTACGTTAGTATTTGGAACCAAAGCAGGGTATGCACGAGCATGGAACTGAATAGCAGCAGTGGTAAGAAGAGGGTATTTAACATTACTAGCGTTTTCCCACGGATAGTTTTTCTTCTCCATTACTTGAGAGGCGAGTTTCATCCACCTATCATTATTCTCAATCCATGTAGAACGAGACTCTAAATCTCGCTCATAACCACGCATAACTTTACTAGAGATGTCATTGAGGGTGGTGCTGTCTAAATCTTCAGCAATATTTACATTGTCTATAATGTCTTCTATTTTCATATGTATTAATAGCCTGTTATTGCTGATCTGCCTTCATCGGCATACCCAGAAGTGTGCCATTCCTCTTCCCAAGCTTCTTCTTCTAATTCCAATACTGTTTGGGCAGGGATGTGTTTATCAAGAGTTAAGCCTATCCAGGCTAGAAAATCTACAATGTCGTCATGTTTCCCTTTAGGGAATGTAAGCATCTCTTGTTCTAATTCAGGATACCAAGAGGCATTCTTATCAAATCTCACACCACCTGCCCTCATTCGTCCCTGGATACTTCTAGCGCGTTGCTCCTTATCTTTGGTGGGAGTTTCAGGATTTAGATTGAGAAACGTACCTCTCTTAAACATCTCATCATGTAGATAGGGACCAATAGCCTTTTCAATCATACCCCGTTCTGTAGTGTATAGGTCAGGCTTATATCGTTTCTGTACAGAGAACATCTCATCAATAATCTCCTTACTGTCCCATCTACCTATACGGACATCTTCTACATACAATATGCCTTCACTATCAACTCCAACAGCACCTGTTACTGTCCTATCTGCTCGTTCTGCTTTAGATATGGCAAAGTCTATAGCTGAATAGTAGGTTTTAGGTTTATCAAAATCATCCTCTTCCATAGCCAACAAATCAGATTTTTTGAAATAGGCTGTATTAGGATCAATAGGTACATTCAAGTATTCTTGGTAATACCCCTCTGGAAAACCCTGCTCTGCATAACCTTTCTGTATAAGTTGTAAACGTTCTTTGGGAAACTTTTCTGGCCATAGTATTTCAGAAAAGTCTTCGTTGTGTGCTTGGTATCGTTTAGATACCCACGTACTGTCTGTGAGAAGTCTTTCAAGCAAGGAGTCCAGATGTAGCACTGTGCCCACAATCCTGAACAAACAATGATCACTACCAACAGGTAAAAGAGCGCCATAAAACCACTGCCTAAATTTGAGCCTTCTGTCAGGATTGGCTGTCAAATCCTCGTTTTCCAAATCATCCCCAATCACTAAATCAGGGCGTTTGCCTAACCACTTCAAACCACGAACTTTCTGCTCACTACCTTTGGCAATCACTCGAAACAAGTAAGGAGAACCATCAGGTTTGCGTTCCTTCATCTGTACAATAATATCTGTTTCTGTATCCTTTAGAAACTTATCTATCCCAAATAGTTGTTTGAGAGCTGTGTTCTCCATCAATTCAGTTTTAATGTCAAACAAGAACTGTTTAGCCTGTCCTTCTGTATCCGACACTATCAAGACGTATTGTCTTTCTCTGAATAGCAGGTTAGCCAATACATAACTATGTGTGATAGCGGTAGATTTGGCGTGTCCACGAGGCGCAGCAATAGCCACAAGCCTATTGCCAGACGTACACAGATCCCACATTTCTTTGTGAAACGGAGGAGTTTTCTGAGCATTGTCGAATCTCTCTGAGAGCACAGATCCGGCAAAGCCAAATACTGTATCCGCCGTGAGCCTAGACATCCTTCTCAAGCTCCTCTAGCTGATTTGGGAGATTAATCGCTTCCTTTATCTCTCTCGCAGTTACAGCACTATTCTCTTGTACGCATTCCCCCTCTATTACTTTTTCTTCTGCTTTGCGAGCAATAGTGTTGAACATTTCCTGTAGCTGTCCCATACGATCATCAAGATTAAAATTGTTTTCTTGAATCTGTGTAGGATCTCCACGTAATAGTGCCCTCTTATCGTACATAATAGCACTGATAAGAGCGCTGTCACGGGCTGTTACTTTCTTACGATGCTTCTTTCCCGTTTTTAAATCTACTACTTCGTCCCCATTCTCTAGCCTATCCATTAACTCAGACATGCTCTTTTCGAGAGCGTGTGTGTATTTACTGTCTAGCTCAATATTCTTGAGATATTTAATCTCTTCTAGAAGGATTGGCCACCAATCTTTATTGGCCCAATTCCTAACTGCTGTTCGACTGACTCCAAGCTCATTGGCTACAGCATTATAATTTCCATAGACAAGATAGAGCTTTCCAGCCTGTATAACCATATCCTTGTCGTATATATTATTCTTGTTTTTCCTAAGCTGTATCAGCTTATACAAATCAACTTGGCGCTTTCGTAGCTGTGGGGAGTTCCTATTCTGTTGATTGTCATTCCAAGTCATTATAACCCTTTCGCATCACATCTGCTAGTTCTGTGGCTCTACTTCCCACTTGTACAGCCCACTTACTAGTCAACATTTCTTCAGAAGCTTTGTTGAAATCCCCCACTTCAATAGCAGCCCACATACGTTTAAACTTAGACAGTTTGGAGATTCCGAGATTAAAGGCCATGTTCACTAGCACTTCATATCTATCTTGTGAGAGAGCAAACACTACTGGGAAGGCTCTACCTAAATCAGAGGCTGCTTGGAGTATATCATTACCAAGCAGATAGAGAGCTTCCTCCTCAGTTATACCCCTGTCTTCCAAGTTACGTCCTACACCAATAGTGAGTTTCCCTACGCTATCCTTGTACGGAAATAGCCTCAAACCCTCATGTCGTATTAGTGTATCTCTCAAAGACATATCAATATCCGTTCTTGTCTTTCTTTTTCTTCTGTGGGGCAGTATACCCCATAGCCTTTGCTTCCATTTCCTTCAGCCTGTCTCCTCGCGTACGAAAAGCCTGTGCAGCTTTCCCAGACAGCCCTCCCAAATAGGAGCTTGCCTCTTTCTGTTTCTTCGGCATATCTATTTCCTCTTCTTTGGTCTGCCACCAGACCCAGTGTTATCAGCACTATTAGCGCTATAAGAGCGCTTAGTTAAATTACTCTTGGCATTACTGCCACCCTTACTAAGCTTCTTCTTGTGTTCAATCGTTACGTTAGAGGGGAGAGGAGCCTTCCCTTGTGCCTTCCTTTCAGCATTAACCCTACGCCTAGCTGTCTTCCTCATCACTCTGGCTTTCTTCCTGGCCTTTGTTTCCGTAGCAGCTTCTCGTTGATAATCTCTAGGCATACATTCTCCAGAATAAAAGCCCTCCCATGTACGCCCCGCATCTGTGCGTGTTACCCGTTGCCACGGATGGCGGAGAGGGAGAAACCCCACCCTGGGGGTTTCTAAAACTTCGTGCCCAACATACGTAGGGAAGTGGGCACAATATACATTCGTTGATGTGGGCACAACCCATAGGGGAGTGAACACATAGTAGTAATATAATATATATTTAAATCTCTCTAAAGATTTAAATATAATAATTAATAATTATTTATTATTATATAATTACTCTTTAGGGAGTAATTATATATTATTAATTATTATATTATATATTTATATATAATATATTATATATAATATTATATATAATATTATAATTATATATACACCTGTAAGGTGTATATAATAATATAAATAACATGGCATCCTTGCCATGCTTAGTCTTTTCTCTTCCTCTTTCTCTCCCTAAGAGAGGAGCCTTTAACGTCCCTTGGACAGTGGACGGGAGTTTCTATTGATGTAAGAATTACTTACCTAAAGAACCAAGAGGTGTTTTAATTCCCCTTACTAGTATTATATCATCTACTGTGCCCTTTTGTGCCCTTTTTATAAAAAAAATATAAAATAATTTAAAATAAGAACACAATTCCCTAAATAAGCTCTTTGAAAATTGCTGCAGTAGGTGAATGTGTCTTTCCCCATTTCCCCGACTTGTTAATTTGCCCCCACCACCCCCTCTTAGATGATAATCATTCTCATTTATATTATTCCAGCTAGGCTGGGGGTGTATGTGTGCTGTACTCACACGCAATAATATGCTGTAATAAGCCCTTAATACGCAATAATATGTCGTTAAATGACAATAATATGCAATAATATGCTACTAAATGCTTGTTTTTTGGTATAATTTACTCCTTTTAGGACTAAAATTAGGTGTGGTAAAAATACAACACCATTTATTGTTAAATATCAATCCTCTATCATATAACCGCCTACACCCTAAAGTGGCTACTATTATTCCCGCCAAACAACTTTAAATTAGGGGTTGACGCCTGCCCTATTTCTTGCTATTGTCTACTCACATCGGGAGATAGTAAGAACATGAAAACAAATAGAGATTTGTGGTTTAGTCCTAGCGCTAATTTATTATGCACTAGAAGAGGCAATGAATTTTATATATTGAATGGTGATTGGTTTGGTATTAAGAAGGGGGATTTCTTGCAGATACAGTATGATGAGAAGCGTGAAATAAAAATAACTGATTGGGAAAATTATTCAAGGGAAGAATTTAATGAAAAATATCCCAATTTTGGCTATTAAGTATTCACATGAAACACAAAGAGGATTTATCATGAAACTTTCAGACTACGTAAACCAATTCCTACCTAATGAGGTGTCCACCAACTTCCGCAACGTCGAAGATGTGACAGCGTTCGTTGAAGGTCTGGGTGATGTCGTCATAGCAACAAAGACCACTAGAGAGGGCTGATATAATGAAAATCAAACAATCGGATTATGAACTTCTAAAAACCCACGTCGAAGGCAGCCGGGTGTATCCTATGCTGCTGGAATACCGCGAAGCCGGTCTATCGGATATGCGGTACAGATGGGACTGTCTATACAGTAGCGGCTTGACTATAGGTGACGGCGTAGGTATGCCGGGTGATATTGACTTATACGCCTATATGGACGATACACACATCGATACAGCACTGCGTAAAATTACAGGCACTAAATAAACAGAGGGTTGATACTATGATCACGTGGACTAAAGAACTTGAATACTGCAGATCAATAGATAAAGCGAATCCGGGTTCTGACTTCAACAATCGAGTTGAAACCTTTGCACGGTATTTGCTGCTGCAGTCTACTGAGGCGATATTACAAGGCGCGTACACCATAGGCCGTGATATTCGCAACATCTACGACGAAGTATTATACCTGGACTGGGTTAATAACTTCCTGACCGTGGAAGCGTTCGCGGAACATTACAACATCTGGCCAGAGTTGGCCCGGAACATCATTGAAACGCAAAAGCATAAAGAGGGCTAATATTATGATCCCACCTAAGAGGGTGTTATACCTTCCTATAGGAATTTCTTACGAAGATATTGATTTTGACAAACCAAAGCAAGTTCTATATGTTCCTAAAGGTATAGAAATAAAGCACGTAGAGAAGGGTACTTTATGCGTTCTAGGATTATGCTTAGGGGATGATAGAATAACCTGCTCTACTTGTGCATGTTGCAGGGATGCAAAGCACCTGCACCCTGATACATACATCATAGAGGTGTTAAAATGACTTGGACGGAAGCTAGAACATTGTATAACAATGGGCTATTGTCTAAACAGGAATATATTTCATTCTTGAAAGAGCAATATTTAATTGTTGACAACGCACATGATGTGCTATATATTAACATTGAAATGGACAGAATAGGAGCGTAAAACATGAATGAACAAGCATATTATGCTGTAAAAGCAGCACAAATAATACTCCCCATTTGGGGGAGGGAATTGGCTAGGGCTTATGCTAATGCCAAGGGAGTTCATCCGTCCCTATACCGCCTTGCAAGGCAACTCGAAGCCCAAGAGCAGCTAGAGTATGAACAGGCATTACATTATCTGAAACAAGCGTGGTAAGCCTACGCAGTAGGCCACATTGACAACAAAGAGGGAAACATTATGAAAACTGAATACGTAAAAGCAACTAGGAAACAGATCATTGGGGCATTAAAAGAGTCGAACATCTCCCAACGTATCGATAAGATGGATTTGTATAGAGAATATAAATTCTACTTGATGGATGATGCCAAGAAAGCAGCACACCAAACCCAATACAAGCGGGCGCGGGCGTTCGTGCATTGTAAAGTGTATGTTACCTCCAACCACGGTACATACGGCTATCAATTCAGGGCAGCATTGTGGATAGTGATTGCTGGCAAGTGGTATCAGGCGAGAGGCGCCCTCACTGGTGGTTGTGGGTATGACAAGATATCTACGGCTATTGATAGTGTGTTCGCTGAAATTGGGTTGGGGCATGATGAAGTGGAAGATTTTGGCGGAACAGGGCAGCATGAGCAGGTGTTGAGTGAACTGGCCCACACACTGGCAGGCCGCAAGGCTTGGTTTCAGGGATAAACAATACTAGCGTATTGTTAGAGGAGATTCATTATGTCAGACGAAGTATTGATAATATGTATCGCAGTACTTATAGTGTTGTTTGCACACAGCAAACAATAACATGGAGAAAGGTGAGGGATAAATACATTCTGTGTAAAGATGGGGTGTATTTCGCCCTTACAGATACGCAAGTTGTTGAATTAGGCGAATGCCTGGAGGAAATTAAAAATGTTCAATCCAACTCTATTGTTGAAAGGGGCTGGCAAACAGACAGCACTACGCACAAGTAAGCGGATATTCCTTGACAAGGGGAGGGATACAGGATCAAGATGGGCGGCATTATGCTTTATGGCTAATGAATTAACTAAGGGGAGGGTGGAAGTTTCTGGTAATAATTCTAACACTCTATTATCAAAAAGAGGTGATGAAGCTGAGAATTTAGGCTATGATTTATGGGTGTGTGATACACTACAAGAACAGATAGGGAGGCTACGAGTGTGAAACAAATAATTACATTGTTCATAATAATTATGGCTTGCCTATTCTTTGGTAGTTTGATAGGATGGAACACACAAGATAGCACAATTATTGTATTTATCGTTGCAGGGCATTACCTGCTAGCACAAACTGAAACAGGAGAAACAAACTAATGACTGACAAAACTTTTGAAGAAGCACTGCGTAAGAAAATCCTTGACAGTTTGAATGGCGGAGGTGAAATACAGAAAACACCAGAGAAACCTAAGACTGCCTCAAATCTGTTCAATAAAGGGAGTAAGACAGACACTAAAGGCATGCTAGAGCTTGCCGACATCATTGGCTCAAGTCACAGTAATGGTAAGAAATACTACTGGCCTGTGGATATTAAGAAAACCCCAGAACATTGGGATGTGGCAATACGACACACTATTCCAGTACCCTCCACCACCCATGTTCCAGATTATGACTATTGCGTGGACATTCTGGATGCCATTGCATACAATAAAGTGTTGATGGCTAAGGGATACCCAGGAACAGGTAAAGATTCTACTATTGAATGGATCGCTGGCCTTCTCAACTACCCCTACATGCGTGAGGATGGTATGGAGGGTATTGATAGTGGGGAAATACTGGGATACACAGTGCCAGATGGTAGTGGTGGCTATACAGAAATGCAAACCACGTTGTGGCGTATGGCTAAATACGGTGGTCTATATGTACGCTCTGAGCCTTTCGCCTGTTCAGCTAGTGTTAATATGGCTATGCAGTCCCTACTTGAGCCTCAGAGGTTGTATAAAGTTCCTGGCCACCCTGACCCAACAAAAGGTAATTTCCGGGCCTCTG